>ERZ779875.66-NODE-66-length-102478-cov-310.632543_pt1 | contig 102478 bp, 110 predicted proteins | sample MGYA00511246_ERZ779875 | MGnify/ENA primary metagenome ERZ779875 (study PRJEB29588, sample SAMEA2155093) | human gut metagenome | biome: human gut; feature: human-associated habitat; material: faeces | place: Denmark | collected 2008/2010 ... | reverse complement strand
AATAAGATACAACATTAATATCTATATGTTAAAAGGTAAAAAGTTTGATGCGTTTGCCCTGGGAACCACTGTATATTCTCCGTTCAAAGGCTTTGAACGGACATTCAAAGACTTTGAACGCACATTCAAAGGCTCTGAACGGACATTCAAAGGCTCTGAACGGAACTTTCATAGGCTCTGAACGGAACTTTCATAGGCTAAAAAAAAGAGTTTTATAGTATAAGAGCAAGATTTCTCTCAGTATGAAGTGAAAGTTTTAACGGAATTCAAGGGTGATAACTCAAGTATCGCATTCGTTATTCATCTATCGTTAATGGGAATGTGAGAGGAGATTTTAGCACTATTTCTATCATAGTCAAAAAAAAAGCATGGCGGAAAGCCATGCTTTTGTATGAAGCGATTGGGGATTAGAGGAGTGCCTGGAACTTCTCGACGAGGGCTGGCTTTTTAGCAGAACCAACAAACTTGTCAACGAGCTTACCATCCTTGAAGAAGAGAAGGGTAGGGATATTACGAACACCAAACTCCATGGCGATATCCTCGTTCTCTTCCACATCACATTTACCTACTACTATCTTGCCATCATACTCTGAAGCAAGCTCAGACACGATGGGTGCCAACATACGGCAAGGACCGCACCATGTTGCCCAAAGGTCAACTACCAAAGGCAGCGAACCATTCTTATAACTCTCGAAATTCTCGGTTGTAATTGTAACTTCCATTTTTTCTTAATTTTAATTGTTTGTATTGTTCACTCAACTTTCGCAAGTTCAGAAGTCATATAGAAGTTAAAGAAGTTATCACTCCCTTCGTTCATTAGAAGTTATAGCCAACAGCCTTTTGGGTTAATACTTAACCATACTGCATATGGCTTTAACTTCTCTAACTACTATAACTTCCCCATCTGCGAAACATCAGTTGTTCATATAAATACTGCAAATAATATGCCAAAGTTCATAACCCGTACAGCAGTTGAGACAACACCCAAAAGGCTATGACTTTTCGAGACATCAGTTAATGCTATACGACATTTTGGGATTGTCCTCGATGAACTGGATGAGGTTCTTGTCTACATTCACCGTCTTGTCTTGGGCCCTCATAAGGATATAGTCGTTGCTCTCCACTTCGTGTATGCGGAGGAAGAGCTGGGTACGACTTTCCTCATTGTCGCGGGCAAGGAGTGTGCTCAAGTCGCTCACCAACGTATCGTTGATGATATCACTATCTATCGTGATGGTGAGTTTGTCCAACTTTTTCTCCTTTACCGTCTGGAGATACTCCACACTCGAAACCTTGAAGTCGAGATACTGGTCGTTGCCATAACGTGACTGACACTTCGCCGTAACAAAGACGGTACAGCCCTCGGTGAACATACCCTTCCACTGTCCCCAGTCCTCACCAAAGAGAGCCAACTCGCCGGAGCCTTCGAAATCTTCTATCGTGACGAAGCCGCAGGGATTTCCCTTCTTGGTGAACTTCGACTTCACTCCGGTGATGATGCCGCCAAAGACTATATTCTCTTTCTTGGCAAGCGAGGGTTTGTCGCCTAACTCAGCGCAATGGGTGTTGCACATAGAGTTCAGCACCACACTATAGTCGTCCAAAGGATGAGCCGAGAGATAAATACCCACCAAGTCGCGCTCCTTGTTCAGTCGTTCAATGGTGCTCCATCCTTCGGCATGAGGAATGGGAGGTGTGGCTATCTCTATGGCGTCAAGTCCTCCAAAGAGAGAGGTGACAGCCTCATGCTGCTCGCGCTGATAAAGCTGACCATATCTTACCAAGGTGTCGAGGAACATCTCGTTCTTGTTATTGACACCAAAGAAGTTCTCGCGGGGTATTCCGAAACTGTCGAAGCCACCACTCAGCGCCAGGCTTTCGAATGCCTTTCGGTTGACATTGCTGAAGTCGACACGCTGGGCAAAATCAAAGATATCTTTGTAAGGTCCGTTCTTCTCACGTTCTGCCACAATGGCATCGGCTGCAGGAGTTCCCATACCCTTGATGGCAGAAAGGCCAAAACGTATCTCGCCATGCTCGTTCACACCGAATGCACGATAACTCTCATTGACATCAGGCCCCAGGGTCTTGATATTCATCGACTGGCACTCCTCCATGAGTTTGGTAATCTCGGTAATCTGAGAGAAGCGACGGGTCATCAGCGCAGCCATGTATTCGGCAGGATAATGTGCCTTGAGGTAGGCTGTCTGATAAGCTACCCATGAATAGCAGGTGGCATGCGACTTGTTGAAGGCATAGGAGGCGAACTTTTCCCAATCGCCCCATATCTTCTCGAGCACCTTAGGGTCGTGGCCGTTCTCTTGTCCCTGCTTGATGAACTTAGGTTTCATCGCGTCTACAATGTCCTTCTTCTTCTTACCCATCGCCTTACGAAGGGCATCACTCTCACCTCGGGTGAAGTTTGCCAACTGGCGTGAGAGAAGCATCACCTGCTCCTGATATACAGTAATGCCATACGTGTCCTTGAGGTATTTCTCCATGCAGGGGATATCGTACTCGATAGGTTCCTTTCCGTTCTTACGGGCAATGAACGAGGGGATGTAGTCCATAGGACCCGGACGGTAGAGAGCATTCATGGCGATGAGGTCCTCGAAGACGGTAGGCTTCAGCTCACGGAGATACTTCTGCATACCGGGCGACTCAAACTGGAAGGTTCCGATGGTCTGTCCCCGCTGATAAAGCTGATAGGTCAGTTCATCATCGATGGGCAACGTATCAAGATCGATGACATCACCAGTGGTCTGCTTGATAACCTTGCAAGCCTCCTTCATCTCTGACAGGGTCTTAAGACCCAGGAAGTCCATCTTGATAAGTCCCGTGGTCTCGATGACATGGCCATCATACTGGGTCACGGCAGTCTTCAGACCAGGGAAGTCTGGGTCGTCGGCAGTAGATACCGGTACCCAGTTGCTGATAGGGTCACGACAAATAATGAAGCCACAGGCATGAATACCTGTTCCTCGCACGGTGCCCTCGAGCATCTTGGCATATTTGATGGTGTTGCTCTCGCGTATATCTGAAGAGAATTCTGCCTGCTGCAGTTCGGGGGTGTACTTGATGGCATTGGTCAGATTCATCTTCGCTCCATCAGGCAGTCGGTCAGGAATCGCCTTACAAAGGGCATTCGCCCTGTCGAGTGGCAGTTTCTCCACACGCGCCACATCCTTGATGGAGTTCTTGGTGGCCATACTGCCATAGGTGATGATATGGGCACAATTCTCGTGTCCATACTTATCCATCACCCATCGCAGCACCTTGCCTCGACCATCGTCATCGAAGTCGGTATCAATATCAGGCAGGTTGACACGGTCAGGATTCAAGAAACGCTCAAACAGCAAGTCATATTTCAAAGGGTCAATCTTGGTAATGCCCAAGCAATAAGCCACGACAGAACCTGCCGCCGAACCACGGCCAGGACCTACCATGACACCCAACTCCTCGCGGGCAGCCCTGATAAAGTCGGACACGATGAGGAAGTAGCCAGGGAAACCCATGGTCTTCATCACATGAAGCTCGAAGTTGACATGCTCGTCGACATTGGCAGGAAGCGGGTCGCCATAGAGTTTCTTGGCTCCCTCGTAAGCAAGGTAGCGCAGGTACTCTGCCTCAAACTTGATGCGGTATATTTTGTCGTAGCCTCCCAGACGGTCGATTACTTTCTGTCCTTCCTCGGGCGAGAGTGGATTCTGCCCATTCTCATCGGTGGTGAACTCATGATAGAGTTCCTCCTCGGAAACTCGCTCACGCAACTGCTCCTCGGTACCGAAACTCTCCGGAATGGGGAAGAAAGGCATAATGGGGCCATGGTCGATGCTATAGACCTCCACCTTGTCGAGCACCTCCAAGGTATTGGAAAGTGCCTCGGGAACATCAGAGAAGATGGCGTTCATCTCCTCACGGGTCTTGAACCACTCCTGCTTGGAGTAGCGCATACGGTTAGGATCATCAAGGTCCTTGCCCGTTGCCAGACAGAGCAGATGGTCGTGAGCCTCTGCTGTCTCCTTGTCCTCGAAGTGGCAGTCGTTGGTACAAACCAACTTGATGCCATACTCCTTTGACATCTCTATAAGTACCTTGTTGGCCCGTTGCTGCATGGGGAAGGCCTCGCGGTTGGCAAGGACAGAAGGGTCGGTCACCTCGTGGCGCTGCAACTCCAGATAATAATCATCGCCAAAGACACGATGATACCACTCGCATGCCTCACGGGCTCCTTCGATATCGCCATTCAGTATCTTGCGTGGCACTTCTCCTGCGATACAGGCCGAACAGACAATGAGGTCTTCATGATACTTTTCCAAATCAGCACGGTCGGTACGTGGACGCATATAATATCCGTCCACCCACGAGTTGCTCACCAGCTTGATGAGGTTCTTATATCCATTATAATTCTTTGCCAGCACGATGAGGTGATAACCACTCATATCGCCTTTATCCTTCTCACGGTCTTCCTTGCGGCGATGGGCTACATACATCTCACAGCCTATGATGGGCTTGAAAGGTTCCAATCCCTCTTTCTTTCTGCCTTTGTTCACCTTGGCGCAATAGTCGCAAAGTTCCTTGATGCCGAACATCACACCATGGTCGGTAATGGCCATACCCTTCATGCCATCAGCAATAGCCTTGTCCACAAGACGGGGAATCCTGGACTGGCCATCGAGAATGGAATACTGGGTATGAACATGTAAATGAATGAAATCTTCCATTTTTATGCGTAAAACTCAAAATTTGAGTTCAAAGTTACGGGTAAAAGTTGACATAACCAAAAGAAAAAGGAGAAAAATTTGCAAAAACGACAAAAATGGTGTACCTTTGCAGCATAAAAACTCAATCCTACCTTATGGGACAAAGAATAAAGAAACTAAAGAAAATTAGATTACACCGTGAAGGTACAGACCAACTCGTGTATGGGATGATAGCAATAGTAGCAATCGCCGCAATCTTATGGAGCACCATTGACAACAAGATTCCTTTCTGGATTTTCGTAGTAGTCTTTGGTACGGTATATGGTATCGTACTCAACTTCTACAGATGTCCAATAAGATACTTGAATATCGAAGACACCGACAACTTGGTGGTGGCACCGGCAGATGGCAAAATCGTGGTTATTGAAGAGGTGGACAATGCGCCCTACTTCAACGACCGCCGACTGATGATTTCCATCTTCATGAGTCTTTGGAACGTACACGCCAACTGGTTCCCCGTTGACGGAAAGGTGAAATTCGTGAAGCACGTAGACGGCAACTACCACAAAGCCTGGTTGCCAAAGGCAAGCGAGGAGAACGAGCATGCCGACACAATGATTACCACACCCAAGGGGGTGGATGTGTTGTGCCGACAGATTGCTGGTGCCGTAGCACGCCGTATCGTAACCTATGCCAAGGAGGGCGAAGAGTGCTATATTGATGAGCACCTGGGATTCATCAAGTTGGGCTCACGTGTGGATGTATACTTGCCTTTGGGCTCTGAGGTATGCGTAAAGATGGGACAATCAACTACTGGTGATCAGACAATCATCGCAAAACTGAAATAAATGAGTATTAAGAAACATATTCCAAACACGATAACTTGCTGCAACCTGATTTCGGGCTGCATCGCGACATCGTTTGCCTTTGGCGGTTCACCAAAGCTGGCTTTATTGTGGATTATCATTGGTGCCATGTTCGATTTCTTCGACGGCATGAGCGCCCGACTGCTGCATGTATCATCGCCTATCGGCAAGGAGCTCGACTCTTTGGCTGACGACGTGACATTCGGTGTGGCTCCTGCCACTATCGTATTTTCGCAACTGTATGTGATGGAATACCCATCCTTCTTAGAGAGTTTGCGGCCTGTGTTGCCTTATGCAGCCTTTATCATCGCGGCATTCTCGGCACTGAGACTGGCGAAATTCAATCTCGACGAGAGACAGTCAACCTCTTTTATTGGTGTGCCTACTCCAGCCAACGCTCTCTTCTGGGGCTCGCTGATTGTCTTCAATCCAGAATGGCTCACCGTCCACAGTTGGTCGTTATTCATCATCTTGGCACTCATCCTTATCACCAGCTACCTGTTGGTATGTGAGTTGCCATTGTTTGCCCTTAAGTTCAAACAATGGTCATTCAAGGGCAATGAGGTGAAATATGTTTTCATCGCCTTCACCGTTATCGTATTGGCATTAGCCATTGTCAGCGAAGGGGCTATTGGATTCCTGCAGGCATGGTGGCTTATCATCTTGGTGTATGTCCTGACATCACTCTTCCTGTTCTTAAAGAAGAAAAAATAAAAACATATCATCATAGCAAAGGGCTTGTTTCATTACGAAACAAGCCCTTTTTATATTTAATGCTCTCAAATCGGCAAGAAAGAAGCCAATTCCCAACTCCTATTCTCTCATCCTAAGAGAGCAAGTATGCTTTACGAGCAGGACTAATTGTGAACGAGAGTACCAATCTCCTCGCCTTCCATGACCTTCTTAAGGTTGCCTACGACATCCATATTGAAGACATAAATAGGAAGGTTGTTCTCCTTGCACATAGTGGTGGCGGTGAGATCCATCACCTTCAAGCCCTTAGTGTAGATTTCGTCGTAGGTAATCTCACTAAACTTCGTGGCAGTTGGGTCTTTCTCTGGATCGGCGGTATAGATGCCGTCTACTCGGGTTCCCTTGAGCATCACGTCGGCCTCGATCTCGATGCCACGCAATGAAGAACCAGTATCTGTGGTGAAATATGGACTGCCGGTACCTGCAGAGAAGATACAGATATAGCCAGCCTCCATTGCCTCGATGGCTTTCCACTTGCTATAGAACTCGCCAATGGGCTCCATACGAATGGCTGTAAGCACTTTGTTCTTTACGCCAATAGCGCCTAAGGCACTACTCAGAGCCAAGGAATTGATGACGGTAGCGCACATTCCCATCTGGTCGCCCTTTACACGGTCGAAACCCTTCTGACTTCCGCTGAGTCCTCTGAATATGTTGCCTCCGCCTATCACGATACCAATCTGTACACCCATCTCGTGTACTTCCTTGATTTGGCGTGCATAGTCGCTCAATCGTTCTGGGTCGATGCCATAGCTCTGGCTTCCCATCAAACTTTCTCCACTCAACTTCAGGAGAATTCTCTTAAATTTTGCCATATTCGTTGAATATTTTAATTAATAATGTTTTCTCTTTTTGTGTGGACAGAAATAATCTCTTGCCCTGCTTACAACTTGATCTTGATTTCGCCAAAAGAATAGGAGCGGATGTGGCCTTGCTTATCGTGAAGAATGAGATGTCCATCATCCTCTACCTCTACGATGGCACCCTCGAACTCACCATCCTTGTCCTCATACCAATGATAACCCTTACGGCGATAAAGCGACTGATGGTAAATACCGGAAACATCCATATAGTCAGCACGACGCAGAAGTTCGTAATAACCGGCAAAGGCATCCAAGATCTTCTGCAACAATTCTTCGCGGTCTACATCATGTCCCAAAATCTGACGCAGCGACACAGGATTGGGAGCATCACTTACAAACTCTTCTTGGTTCACATTAAGTCCTATGCCAAAGACGCATCGCTTGATGCCCTGCGAACATACCGAAGTCTCTATCAGCGTTCCACTTATCTTTTTGTCATACCAGTATACGTCGTTGGGCCATTTCAAGGTAATGCCCTCGGTATAGGTATCAAGAACATCTTTCAAGGCTATGGCTCCTGCCATAGACAAAAGAAACTGACGGGTTACCGGCACCCACACCGGACGCACCAAGATACTGAAGAGGAGGTTCTTTCCGCGTTCACTCTCCCATGCATGTGTGCCTTGACCGCGACCTGCAGTCTGGTAGTCGGCTACAGCTACCACCATCTCCTCTTCATCTGAAGGAGAATAGTTCTTCAAATATGTATTGGTAGAGTCTGTCTCCTCTAACTTGATTATCTTTGTACTCATTATAATAATATGTAAATATAAGTTTCAAAAATCACTCAGTTCTGCCAGCAACAGGGAAGCCCCCTGTCAAAAAGGAGCTGACTGTTCACCCACTGCTATAAGACCAGTAATGGATTGAAGGCATCAACCAGATGGTCGATGCGCTCTATCTTAGAGGGAGAGCCCACAATAGAGATGATGTCGAAACGCAACTCCTGTGCTACTGCATGTCCCTTGACATAAGCATTGGCTGCCACGGCAAGATTACGCATTTTACGTATATCAACAGCCTCTTCGGGAGCCCTCATATCATCAGAGGCACGAGTCTTCACCTCTACGACCACCATGGTGCAAGCATCCTCCGAAAGAGCTACGATATCCAGGTCGCGCTTGCCGAAACGCCAGTCACGATCCAATATCGCATAGCCCTTCGACTCTAAGTATCGCGAAGCCTCAGCCTCGCCCCACTTCCCCAAATCGTTATGTTCCGCCATGCTGTCCTAACTTCTTCACCGCCTTTTGTGCCTGCGGCTATCTTGTGCAAAAATAACACTTTTATCTCTAAACTCAAACTTTTTCATCCATATTTTCTTTTCACTCTCATTTTTTTATAGTACTTTTGTACCAAAGCAATGAAGATACAATGAACGAGACAGAAAAGAAAGACGAAGAGTTTATGCGGAAAGCGCTGGCAGAGGCCCAGGCTGCATTCGACGAGGACGAGATACCTGTGGGAGCCGTCATCGTATGTCAGGGAAGAATCATATCAAGAGCTCACAACCTGACGGAGATGCTGCACGATGTTACCGCCCATGCAGAGATGCAGGCCATCACAGCTGGTGCCAATATGTTGGGAGGAAAATATCTGAAAGACTGTACACTCTATGTCACCGTAGAGCCATGCACCATGTGTGCCGGAGCCATAGGATGGGCACAGATAAGCAGGGTGGTTTATGGAGCAGGCGACGAGAAGAGGGGATATACAAAATATGCGCCCGAAGCACTGCATCCTAAGACTACAGTCACTTCGGGCGTATTGGAAGATGAGTGCCGGGCACTCATGATAAACTTCTTTGAGCGTAAAAGATAGACCGGATTACTTGACAAGTACTACCAAATACTTGCTGGTGCTCCAGAATATCTGTGGATTGGTGATGCGCAAAACATACTGCTTGCTGGCATCATGAGTAAGCGAATAGCTGCTTGCAGGATGTGCTGTGAGCAACTTGGCAGACTTGGAATAGAGCTTGATCTCTGTAGTGTTGCGAATATCAACCTTGGTAAAATAGTTCTTATTGAAGTTGCCATTCATCACCTTGCCACCTTCCAGGATATGCTGACCCTTAAGTTCCTTCTTGGTACCAAAAACATACCATGCAGTATTGAGTTGCTTATCTTGAGCGTTGATGGTCTCTGCCTTCTGCTGATTGTCGGCAGAAAGATTACTTACATTAGTATTCAAGTTGCCAATAGTTTCATCGAGTTCTGAGATATGGATATCTTTCTTGTCCAACTCCTCACGCAAAGCCAGCAACTGCTTGTCTTTCTCTTCCAACTGAGCAGTGAGGTTATCGATGGTCTTCTTGAGTTGTCCACCCTTCAAGGTACTGCTTTCCAACTGTTTCTGCAACTTAGCAATCAGCTCTCTGTTCTGCTTCATGCGCTCGGCAATAAACTGGATGTTTTCCTTGAGATTTTGTTTTTTGCTTGTACCCTCGCCATTCTTCAACAAGGCGACACGATTTTCTGCCTCATTAATCAAGCGGAATCCTTCTTCGATGTCATTCAGCGTGCCCATCATTTCATTGATTTCACTGTCTTTCTGAGCGATAACATCGTTCAGCGAGTCTGTCTGTTGAACACTCGCCAGTCCGGGAGCATTCTTGCCGTCCTTACAACCTGTCATCAACAAGGCTGCGCAGCAAACCATAAAAAATAACTTTTTCATAATTATTCTCCTTTATCACTTTGTTTATAATGCTTTTTCTTTTCCTCGCGCTTGCGCTCTTTCATTTCCTCCTTCAGCTGCTTGGGATCCTTGCCTGCCAAGACAATGACAAACTCGCCACGCGGCTCCGTCTCCATGAAATGAGAGATGACTTCCGACAAAGTGCCACGTACACTCTCCTCGTGAAGCTTGGAAATCTCGCGACAACAACTCACCTGACGGTCTTCACCGAAAACCTCAGCAAACTGCTGCAAGGTCTTCACCACACGATAAGGCGACTCATAGAATATCATCGTGCGAGTCTCGTCCTTGAGTGACTCCATATAGGTCTGGCGCCCTTTCTTCTGTGGCAGGAAGCCCTCGAAACAGAAACGGTCACAGGGCAGTCCTGACGAGACGATAGCAGGGATGCAAGCTGTGGCTCCCGGTAAAGTCTGCACGGTGATGCCTGCCTGAGCAGCCTCACGGGCCAGATAGAAACCAGGGTCACTGATACCTGGCGTACCTGCATCGCTGATAAGTGCAATGGTCTCGCCTGCTTTCAACCGGTCGACTATGGCAGCCGTTGTTCCATGTTCATTAAACTTATGATGCGCCATCAAGCGATTGCGGATATCGAAATGCTTCAGCAGAACACTCGATGTACGAGTGTCCTCCGCAAGCACCAAATCAGCTTCTTTCAGAACTCTGATGGCTCGCATTGTCATGTCCTCCATATTACCTACTGGAGTCGGTACTATATATAATGTGCCCATACAGCGTACAAATGTAGTTAATAAATCTTTCTTAGCAAAAAAAAAAGGATTTTCTTTGCAATTTTTAAAACCTTATTGTTAATTTTGTCACCGAAATGACAGAATACCTAATTGGGGAGACACACCGCCCCGGAAGAATTGAAGTGGTGTGCGGGTCGATGTTCTCTGGAAAAACAGAGGAACTCATCCGTAGAATGAAGCGAGCTAAGTTCGCCAAGCAGAAGGTTGAGATCTTCAAGCCTTCGCTCGACACACGCTATTCGGAAGAAGATGTAGTGAGCCACGACAAGAATACAATCAGGTCGACTCCTATTGATTCTTCTGGAGCCATCCTCCTGTTGGCTTCCGACATCGACGTAGTGGGTATCGACGAGGCGCAGTTTTTCGACGATGGACTGGTTGAGGTTTGTAATCAACTGGCAAATAATGGTGTACGAGTCATCGTGGCAGGACTCGACATGGACTACAAGGGAATTCCCTTCGGACCCATACCTGCCCTGTGCGCCATTGCCGACGAAGTGACAAAGGTGCACGCCATCTGTGTCAAGTGCGGCGCATTGGCTTATGTGAGCCACCGACTTATCCACAACGACAAGCGTGTGCTGCTTGGAGAGAAAGACGAATATGAACCTCTCTGCAGGGAATGCTACCAAAGAAGTATCGACATAGAGATGAAGGCTGAAGCAGCTGAGAATCTCAAACTATAATTTACTCAACTTTCGCAAATAAGGAAGTAAAAGAATTCAAATATCACTATGGCCAAGGAAATTACATTCGACAAGTTCGTACGTTGGGCTGGTATTATCATCCTGATATTAGGAATACTCTACGTCACTAATTATCTGAGCAGTGTGCTGTTGCCATTCTTCATTGCATGGTTCTTTGCATACCTGCTCTACCCCGTCGTGATGTTTATAGAAAACAAAATGCATGTTCGCATCAGAGCCTTGTCCATCATCATCGCCATGCTGACCATGATAGCCGTCATTGGTGGTGTGATATGGCTCATCATTCCTCCGATGATAGACCAGTTTGACAAAATGGGTGATGTGCTGACAAAATGGCTCCATCAAACGACTCATACCAATAACCTCACGGCATTGATCAAGGAATGGATGCAAAACAACCAGGAACAGATAGAGCGGTTCTTGAGAAGTAAGGATTTCTCGGATACCATGAAGTCAACCATGCCCAAGCTGTTTGCCGTAGTGGGACAGACAGCCAACGTACTGCTGAGCATCATCGCCTCGATGATTACCTTATTATACATGTTCTTCATCCTGCTCGATTATGAAACACTTACAGCCAACTGGGTGCGTATCTTCCCTAAGAAGAACCGTCCATTCTGGCAGGCGCTGATGAACGATGTGAAAAGGGAACTCAACAACTACATACGCGGTCAGGGTATGGTGGCGCTTTGCATGGGCATCATGTTCTGTATAGGTTTCACCATCATCGGTTTCCCGATGGCCATCGGATTGGGTATACTGATAGGTATTCTCGACCTTGTACCCTATCTGCATACCTTTGCCCTGATTCCTACAGCTTTCCTCGCTATGCTGAAAGCTGCCGACACAGGACAGAGTTTCTGGTTAATCTTCGGTCTTGCATTCCTGGTGTTCTGCGTGGTTCAGGTGATTACCGATATGGTGGTTACACCTAAGATTATGGGTAAAGCGATGGGACTGAATCCAGCCATACTGTTGCTCAGTCTTTCGGTATGGGGCGCTCTGTTGGGCTTTTTAGGTCTTATCGTTGCCCTGCCGCTGACCACTCTTCTCATCGCTTACTGGCAGAGGTATGTGACAAGAGAAAAGCCTCATTATCTTGGCAAAGAACCACAAGATACGGAAAAAACAATAGCAGAAAGTTCCGAAAATAAAGAAAAATAGCAAAAAATAAGATAAATATTTGGTAAATTCAAAAAAACATCGTACCTTTGCACTCGCTTTCGTACAGAAGGTTGGAGATTGACTCGCTAGCTCAGCTGGTAGAGCACAACACTTTTAATGTTGGGGTCATGGGTTCGAGCCCCATGCGAGTCACATAACGAAAAGGACTTTACTTCGGTAAAGTCCTTTTTGTTTTATGATATCGTTTGTTTGATGTACGCTCTTATTTGATGATTCTGCCTGATTATCCTACGCGTTTAGTCGTCTTGCTTACTCATTATTCCTGCGTTTGGTCATCTTGCTTACTTGTAAAAAAGAAAGCTGGTACGTGCTCATATTCTTATATAATAATTAGGTACGCGCACGTACGCGTACCTTTGTTATATAAGTATTAACTATTCTTCTTCGACTTGACACCGCTACCCTTGGTCAAGGTCAAGGTGGAGCGTTGAAGTTTCTTGCTGCCATGGTCGAAAACTACAGCGGGATTCATGCGGCGGCCATGGAAGGAGATTTCGAAATGAAGATGTTCTGTCGTTGCCCTACCTGTACGGCCGGTAAGACCAATGACCTGACCAGCCTTCACCTTATCGCCGCGCTTGACAAAGTTTTTGGACTGATGGCTATACAAGGTCTCGAAACCATAAGCATGCTTGATACGTATACAGTTGCCATAACCATAGAAAGGCCCCGAAGCCACTACAGTACCATCGAAAGCTGCTAAAATTTTATCGTTGGGACGAGTCTTGAGGTCTACGCCAGAATGGCAGCGCTTACCACCGTAAGGACTGATCACCTTGCTGCCTGGCAGTGGATAAGCCCAATGAGATGCAGAGATCTTCTCTAAATCCAACTTAAAAGTATTAGACTTCTGGAAGGGATCGGCCTCCTCTTCCGGATCGAGAGTAAACTCCCTGTCCTTTTTGTCAGAAGAAGACACCTTGCCTCCCACGACAGTCACACTGATACGGTTGCCCGTCTTGCGAAACTGCATGGTCTGACGACGCAGCCTGTGACTTTTCAACTCTATCACTGTCTCAGGATTGATGCGGGCTCCGTTTACCATAACAGAAAACTCACAAAACACGTCTGACCCCTTTCCTCCGACAATAGCTATGGTCTGTCCAGCCTCAACGCCCTGTCCCACCTTCACCAGGTTTTCGGCATTGAAAGCATAAACTGTCTCTAAACCGTTATCGTGACGGATCACAATAACATTACCATAATTTACTGTCTTGCGGGAAAGGCGCACATAACCATCAAACATCGCCTTGACGGCATCGCCCTTCTTGGTCTCTATATGCAGGATGCTATTATTATTCTCCAACGTAGCCTTACCCACTGGAAGAGGAAAAGAATACTCCTTCTCCCGAAAGTTCTCAAAGTCTACATTGAAAGCATTGCTCCGTTCAAAAAGTCCTGGCGTGGCAATACTTATCTGTTGCTGTTCGGCAGCAGTAAACTGATTTTTGCCTGGCATGAAAGACGAAACGATGATGAAGCCACAGCATAATAAGGCCGCAACCATCGTTGCCGCGTAAATATGGCTAAGTTTATTGATTAGGTTCTTGTACATGACTGTTTTATAGAAATTAGAAAAGTATGATTCCGGTGAAGATTCTTCCAGACTGAATGCCCAACCTACGGGCAGAGAAGAAATCATCGCTGTGCTGATAGGTGCAAATACCTGACTGATGGATATGGACAGCAGGAATGCCCGACTCTTGCAATAAAAGTGAATTGCAAAGAGGTAAATCGATGTGCCACTTCATGGGCTGATCCACATTTCCCTCTTTCTTCATGTTAGGACGCTGGTCGGCAATAGCAGGCATATCAAAACCGCCCTGCACGAACTCCTCATAAACCTCATCGCCTACCTCAAAAGCTTCTTTGGATATACCTGGACCAATGACAGCCTTCAATTCTGAGGGACGTGTGTGAAAAGAGGTGCACATCATCTCAATGGTTTTCTGCACTATACGCTGTACGGTGCCTCGCCATCCGGCATGAATAGCAGCCATGGCATGATGAACCTCATCATAAAGAAGCACAGGAATGCAGTCGGCAGTAGAAACACCTATGCACACACCCCGCAGGTCGGTAATCAGCGCATCGACTCCTTCAAGAATCATCTTGCGGACAGGCTCAGGTTTTGAGAAAAACTCCCCGTCAACCCTTCGCACTTCTATGCCATGCACCTGATGAGGCATGACGATATGGTCGGCAGACACACCTAAGCGTTCTGCCAAAAGGCGACGGTTCTCCCAAATATGTTCGGAAGAATCGCCACAATACTCATTGATATTGAATTCGCTATAGTTGCCCAAGCTCACTCCGCCTTTTCGCATGGTAGAGAAAGCCAGGATTCCTTCAGCAACAGTATATTCTTTCAGCATCTGCAGAGAATTTTTACTCGTATTCAAAGTCATCGAGGTCGTCGACATCCTCAATCTCCGACTCATCGATATACTCTACAATATCCTCGCCTTCGGCAGCCAACTCCTGCTGGAACCGGCTCATATCCTTATCACGATGCACGAGAGTGTCTTCAGAGGTAATCTCCTGGAGCTTGTTACTCTCCGAATTGAGTTCATGCCAAAGCACATCCTTCAACTCCTGGATACCCTGTCCGGTAACCGAGGATATGAAGACTACCGGCAAATCGTCAGGCAGGTTTTCCTTCAGCATCTCTATCAACTCCTCATCGAGCAAATCGCATTTGGTAACAGCCAGCACGCGATGTTTGTCAAGCATCTCTGGATTGAAGTTTCTCAACTCGCCAAGAAGCACTTCGTATTCCTTCTTGATATCATCGGTATCACCTGGCACCATGAAGAGCAAGAGTGAGTTGCGCTCTATGTGGCGCAGAAATCGCAATCCCAGGCCTTTACCCTCGCTGGCACCCTCGATGATACCAGGAATGTCGGCCATCACAAAAGACTGATGGTCGCGATAATCGACAATTCCCAAAGAGGGCTCAAGGGTGGTAAACGGATAGTTGGCTATCTTGGGACGGGCACTGGAGACCGAAGACAGCAGGGTGGACTTACCCGCATTGGGGAATCCCACCAATCCGACATCTGCCAGGAGTTTCAGCTCCATGATAATAGTCATCTCCTGCATAGGCTCGCCTGGCTGTGCATAACGGGGAGCCTGGTTGGTAGAAGTGCGGAACTGGAAGTTTCCCAATCCTCCACGACCACCTTTCAGCAGCAACACCTCTTGTCCATCGTATGTAACGTCGCACACGTACTTTCCTGTTTCGGCGTTATATACCACGGTTCCACAAGGTACATCAATATAGATGTCCTTGCCATCGGTTCCATGACACTTGTCTCGTCCACCATTGCCTCCATGTTCGGCAAAGAAGTGACGCTGGTACTTTAAGTGCAATAAAGTCCAGTAATTATGATTACCACGCAGATAAATGCTTCCTCCGCGTCCGCCGTCACCACCGTCAGGACCACCATTGGGTTGGTACTTTACGTGGCGCAGGTGCATGGAGCCCTTGCCACCCTTACCAGAGCGGCAGTTAATTTTTACGTAGTCTACGAAATTGGATTCAGCCATTTTAATGTCTTATGTTTAATGTTTAGTAAAAAATATCTTGCTATCTTGAGGCTGGCAAAAGGGCAAATGTGTAATGTCGAACATTTACTGAAGCATGACCTCGATGGCACAAGCCTTACTAAACATTAAACATTACACATCAAACCTTATATCTTAGAGATTGTCAATGACATTACAAACACGAGCGAAGATCTCGTCTACTGTACCCAAGCCCTCGATGTGGTGATGGATACCTTCCTTCTCATACCAGTCGATGAGTGGAGAAGTCTGTGTGTGGTAAACATTCAAGCGCTTCTTGATAGTTTCCTCATTGTCGTCAGAACGACCACTCTCCTTACCACGGTTGATAAGACGTGCCATCAACTCATCCTCAGGAACAGAAAGTTCAATCATGGCAGCCACCTTATGACCACGCTCTGCCAACATCTTCTTCAAAGCCTCAGCTTGTGGAATAGTACGTGGGAAACCATCAAAGATGACACCCTTGTGCTCCTTACCGAAGCTGTCGTACACACTTGCCAGGATATCAATCATCAACTCATCAGGAATCAACTGACCATTGTCGATGAAGCCCTTGGCAGTCTTGCCGAGTTCTGTACCGTTTTTGATTTCGCTACGAAGTACATCACCTGTTGAGATATGACCCAATCCGTACTTCTCAATCAGCTTGTCGCTCTGAGTGCCTTTACCTGCACCTGGCGCACCGAAAATTACAATATTCTTCATTACTATTTTATGTTGTTGAAATAATTATCCTTAAACTAATCTTCTACTATCGTATAGATGTCGCGCAGGTTACGGCCCTGCTGGTCGTAGTCAAGTCCATAGCCTACAATAAAATCATTAGGAATTTCCATCACCGCATACTTGATATCGAGAGGCACACGAAGATTGCCTGGCTTCACAAGCAAAGAGCAGACATTGATCGAAGCAGGATTTTTCTCCTTCAGACTGTCGATCATCTTCTGCATGGTGAATCCGGTATCTACGATATCTTCAACGATGATGATATGACGACCCTCCACTTCCTGATTGATTCCCAACAGTTGTTTCAGATTGCCCGTAGAACTGGTACCCTCGTAAGAAGCATACTTCACAAAGGATATCTCGCTGGGGATTGTCACCATACGCATCAGATCGGCAGCAAACATAAATGCACCATTCAACACAGCCAAAAACAAAGGATTCTTTCCATCCATGTCCTGGTTAATACGGTCGGCAACAACTTGCACTTTCTTCAAAATTTCCTCTTCTGGAATAGAGGTTTTAAAAGTCTTGTCCTTGATTTTAACTATACTCATAGTTCCAAAAATAATATTTTCTGCAAAATTACTAAAAAAATACGGAATATCTTATAGTTATCGAGCATTTTTTCGTATTTTTGCAGAAGTATGAAGATTTTTACGAGTACTCAGATACATGAGCTGGATAAATATACCATCGACCATGAGCCTGTCTCCTCTATCAATCTGATGGAGAGAGCTGCTAAGGCCATCACCCACTGCATAGAAGCAGAATGGTCGAACAGGACACCTATTGTGGTCTTCGCCGGACCAGGAAACAATGGAGGTGACGCACTTGCCGTGGCCAGACTGCTGGCTGACGACGGCTATCAAGTTTCCGCATTCTTATTCAACATTCACAACAAACTCTCCAACGACTGCGCCCTGAACAAGAAGCGTCTCATTGAGAGTAAACGCATCAAACAATTTACAGAAGTCTCGGTCAACTTCGAGCCTCCCACGCTGACACCAGACACCGTGGTCGTGGACGGACTCTTTGGCAGCGGACTGAACAAGCCGCTTACTGGAGGTTTTGCCGCCATGGTGAAATACCTGAACTCATCGCCAGCCAAAGTGGTCAGCATCGACATTCCATCGGGACTGATATGCGAGGACAACACCTACAACATATCTGCCAATATCCTGAAAGCCGACCTCACGCTGACACTGCAACAAAAGAAGTTGTCGATGCTGATGGCGGACAACCAGAAATATTTGGGAAGGCTCAAGGTGCTGGACATCCGCCTGTCTCCCGAATACATACAAAACACCGACTGCAGGTATCGCATCCTGGAGGAAAACGACATACGGGGCATCATGCAACCCCGTGACGACTTTGCTCATAAAGGAAGTATGGGGCACGCACTCCTCATAGCCGGCTCTTACGGAATGGCGGGAGCTTCTATCCTTGCCACCAAAGCCTGCCTGAGAGCAGGAGCAGGAAAAGTCACCGTGCATTCACCCAAGCGCAATTACGACATCATGCAGATAAGTGTGCCTGAGGCCATACAGCAGATGGACCCTGAAGAAACCCTGTTCAGTCATCCTGTAGATACCGAACCTTATAATGCGCTCGGAATAGGTCCGGGGTTAGGCAGCAACGAGACAACAGCCATCGCCCTGATAGCACAGATCAGACGAAGCACCTGCCCCTTGGTCATCGATGCCGATGCCATCAACATCCTTTCAAGTCACCGGGCATGGATGCAACAGTTGCCCAAGGACATCATCCTCACTCCCCATCCTAAGGAGCTCGACCGTCTGGCGGGCACCACAAGTTCCTGCTGCTACGAAAGACTAATGAAGGCAAGCGAACTGGCAGAAAGGCTGCAGGCTTACATTCTGCTGAAAGGACATTATTCTGCCCTGTGCCTGCCCAACGGACACATAGACTTCAACTCCACTGGCAACAGCGGCATGGCGACAGCAGGAAGCGGAGATGTGCTGACCGGAATCATCACTGCCCTGCTGGCACGAGGTTACGACGCACCTTCTGCCTGCAGGATAGGAATGTACCTGCACGGACTGGCCGGCGACTTGGCTGCCAAAGACTTAGGAAAGGAAAGTCTCATTGCCGGCGACATCATCAATTATCTGCCCAAAGCTTTCCTGAGAATGGAAGACTGAGGAGAAAAATAAGTTTTTTTGAACATATTAGAGAAATAAATGAACATTTTTGTTGTTCATTTATTTTTTTTTAGTATATTTGCCACATGAAGGGGGAAATTATAACCTAATCACAAATTTATAAACTACACAAAGTATGTTAAATCACAATCTAAAACACCATCTGTTACCATCAGCATTATTGGTGGCAGGTTTCCTGACCTTAACAGGATGCACGAACAACGACTATGACCTAAACAACGTTGACGCTACTATGGGATTCGGAAGTGAGTCTTTGGTAATTCCCAACAGTTCAACCAAAGACATTCAGCTGAAAGATGTTCTCGACCTCAAGGAAGGCGGTTGCGTAGTGACAGATGCTGCAGGCAACTACCTGTTCCAGCTGGCTGGAGGAGATGTAGAGGCAGCCTATCCAAACATTTCGCCTATCATCCTCGACGTTACCAACGTGTTCGATGGCAATATTTCACTGAGCAACGCAGCTTCTACGGGTGCCAAGGCAAGACGCGCTCCCGGCAGTAGCCTCCATCTTGCTTCACCCAAGGTCATGATGTTCGAATATCATGGCATCGACAAGGCTGTGAAAAGTATTAATGAGGCAGAGATTAACGAGAACGAGAACGGGACAGAAATCAGTATCAGACTCGACTTCAGCAACATCTCGACAGCTGTTTCCAACATTGAGTCGGCTACACTCACCTTGCCTGCATACCTCAGCATCAGTCATCTGGTGATAAAACACGGCAACGGAGTTCCCACACACAATGGTTCGAAAGTTACCATCACAGACATCTCTACCGCACGCCCCCTTGAGCTGAGCCTCAAGACACAGAAACTGGACTTCACCAATAATCAGAACGACCACGGACGCCTCAGCATCAACAACGGAGCGATAGACCTGACGGGATACTTCAGCATAGCAATGCAATGCAATGTGACAGGTGCAATGCCCGACAATCCTACTATCAAGGCCAAAATAGGCGTAGCCGACAGAACCATCACGATGAATAGTGCCACAGGTATCTTCGACCCAAAGATCAATCTGAATTCTTTGGGAGAAGTTGACGTGACAGGTCTTCCCGACTTCCTGGATGACGACGACGTTGTGGCCGATCTCGACAATCCTCAGATTTTGCTGACCGTAAACAACAACATGGATGTGGCTGCTACTGTTAGTGCGACAGTCATCTCGACAAAGGAAGGCAGAGAACTGGCACGCGTCACTCTGCCGGAGATGAGTGTAGCGAAGAACGGACTAAGCAAGATCTGCATCTGCCGACAGAAGACAAGCGAACTGACCCAGCAGTACGGCGAAGCCAACGTGTATGCCGTGAGCAACCTGTCGACACTCATCAACCGCATACCCGACCACATCAAGATCGTAGACGTGAACGCTCATGCCAAGGCAGAGGTGGCTACCATAGTATTTGGAAAAGAATACCATGTGAAGCCAAGTTATGAGGTCAATGCCCCATTGGCTTTTGGCGAAAAAGCAAATATCGTTTACGAAGACTCTTTTACTGGATGGAACGACGATATCAACGAACTCGACCTGGCCGAGGGAACCTACATCGAGGTGACAGCCAACGTAGAAAACAAGGTTCCAGCCTACCTCACCGTAAAAGCATATCCAGTAGACGCACAGGGCAACAAGATAGAAGACAAACTGCTCATCGAGATTCCCGACGAGGTGGCTGCATCGACAGACGGAACAACAGCCGTAACAACACCTATCACCATGAAAATTACACCCAAGGTAAAGAACTCGCTCAAGCAGTTGGACGGACTCGTATTCCGACTGGAAGGCTCCGCCAAGTCAGCCAATGGCAACAAGGTGACGGGCATCTGCCTCAACGAGAGAGAGCATACCCTGAAACTGAACGACATCAAGGTGAAGATTGTCGGAAAGATTATCGGCGACTTCAACTAATGAGAGTGTCAGACCAAACATACCTATTTTATATATAATAAATAAGAAAGCCCTATGAAATTACAACATATCAAGAAACAATTGTTCACAGTGGCACTGACTACTGTTGCAATGGGTGCCATGGCACAGAGCCTCAACTCGGCATATTACACTGAAGACTATAAGTTCCGTCACAATCTGAACCCTGCCTATGGAAACGACCAGAACTACATATCCATTCCAGCTCTGGGCAATGTGAGTGTAAACACACATGGTAACTTCGGATACCAGGATGTGGTGATGAACAATCCCATGTATGGCGTGGAAAACGGAGCCAAGAAAATGACCACCTTCATGAACCCCTACATCTCAACAAGTGATGCTCTCGACGGATTCAGTACAGGCAACAACCGCATCACGGGTGACGTGAACATAGCCCTGCTGTCGGCTGGCTTCAAGGGCTTCGGCGGATACAACACCATCGAAGTCAACGCCAAGACCTCTTTCGGCATCGCCCTGCCCTACGAGCTCTTCGAGTTTGCCAAGAACACAGGCAACAACTCTTATGACATCGGCGACATCAGAGCACACGCCATGTCGTATGGCGAACTGGCTTTGGGTCACTCCCGCCAGATCAACAAGAAACTGCGACTCGGTGCCAAACTGAAATTCCTCTTCGGTATTGCCCGTGCTGACGTAGAGATGAATGACGTAAAGGCAGACCTGACAGCCAACGACAAATGGCTGATAAGCGCAAAGGCCAAGGCCAACATGTCGATGAAGGGATTCTGCTACAAGCAGGAAACCAAGGAATACAACGACCCATCAAAGGGAGAATATGAATATGTGAACGATGTGGACGTAGACGGCGCCGGACTGAGCGGCTTTGGTATGGCGATAGACCTCGGTGGAGAATATAAAATCAACGACAGCTGGACTGTGAACGCCTCGGTTCTCGACTTGGGCTTCATGCACTGGAGCAACAACATGCAGGCTGCCAACCGACAGGACACATTCGTCTTTGACGGTTTCACCGACATGGATGTGAAACAAGGCAATGGAAACGAAGTCTTCGATGACAAGGCTGATAAATATGGAGACCAGCTGGCCGATTTTGCCAACCTTACCGACGAGGGTGACCAGGGCAGCAGAACAACAGGCATAGGTGCCACCATCAACGTGGGTGCAAGCTACAAGCTTCCATGCTACAAGAAAATGACCTTCGGCTTCCTGAGCTCTACACGCATCAAGGGTGCCTACTCATGGACAGAAGGCAGACTGAGTGCCAACTGGGCTCCTCTGAAATGGCTTGACGGTGGTGTCAACTTTGCTGTCAACAGCTTCACAGCCAGCATGGGCTGGGTGCTCAACATCCATCCTAAGGGATATAATTTATTCATCGGCATGGACCACTTGCTGGGCAAGATGAGTAAGGAATGCATCCCACTGAGCTCGAACGCCAGTGTGGCTGTCGGTATGAATATTACCTGGTAAAGAAAAAACTGTGTTCATAAACCCCAAACGCAAGTACTTGCGATGACCAACGAAAGTACTTTCAATACCAACGAAAGTACTTTCAACAGCCAACGAAGCTATATTCATTTTTTAGGCCTCTTAGGTGCAAAAAGACATTATGAAATATTTTATTTTAAAGTGGTCATTAGAAAAAAAACAGAACAATAAAACAAAACGAAGCTTATGGTGTCGTTTGCTGCATAAGATGATCGCTCCACTCAGTGCAAATCCTGATTTTGATGATAAAATAGAGGATGTTACTCTATGGTTTATTGAATATGACGATGTGGTAAATCATATTGCAAACAGAGAAATTGGATTTGCTAAAGATGGTAGGATTATTGTAAAAATGCCAGACGATAGAAATTATGGTTATTGGCTGGATACAAATTGCGAATTGGAAGATTTCAAAAAGATGGGTATAAATATGATAACCGAAAAAGAATTTAACGACTTATGGAATTCGGTCTATTACGATAGAGTAGCAAAAGAATTCAAGCAGACTGTTATCAAAAATGGAGACTAAAGAATGTATGCAATCTTGCTTTCACGGACATTTTGGGCAGCATCCTTTACGTTACGTATGAGAAGGGCACGAAAGTCTTCGATGCTTCATACGATGCGTGGGGGCAAGCAGACGGTAACGCTCAACACCATTGGGTCTGCACCGTGGTTGCATGGGGCATGAGATGTTGAATGAGTTCAACCTCATCAATATGAATGGGCGTGTCTATGATCCGGTACTTGGCTGATTCCTAAGCCCGGACAAATACGTACAGGAAGGAGACAACAGCCAGAACAGCTGCTGCACCCTATTGAAAACTCTGAATAGAAAAGCCTCGAAATATGAAAGCGGCTTCGATAGTCAATGAAGCCTATTTCGTAGAGCAATGAAAGCGGCTTCGTAAGCAGTTGAAGCCTATTGCTATCGTTTAATTTATAGGTTCTTCTTTTCATAATAAAAACTGTTTACCTGAAGTTCTTATGCAGGTTATCAACTAAGAACCTGCATATAACTCATTCTACCAAAAAATCAACATTATCGGCATATTTCAGCCCAAAGAAGCCTCTCTTAATGTTCATAATGCATTTTGTTCCAAGAGGTTTTGTTTCTTTGTATGTATCATACCAGAAAGAAATATCTTCATTATCTAATTTAATCTTTACATAATTATTTTTGCAACTAGGAGACTTATTTGTTGTAACTGAGACCAAATCTATTACGACACCATATTTTTCCTTTGCAAGAATCGTTGAGGGCAAATATTTATTTGGCAAAAGTATCAACGCTGGTATCAAAATAAAACATAATGCCGTTTTTATGCAATATCCACCGAAAATACCACCAAATTTTTCCTTAGACTTTCCACTTATTTTTTTGATAAAAGCTAATAGGATAGAAATTACGCACATTGCAAAGCGATCATACATCCAAGGAATACATATCGGTAACAACGTATTGCTATCTTTCACCAAGATTTCAAGATACACGATTAGGGCTATCGCTATGATCAATATACCCCAATCAAGCCAAAAATTCTTTAATTTAAGATATAATTTTGTCATAATTACATTATTATACTTAATATATTCTCTTTATGAAACTATAAATTCCACTCAAAATAGCATTAATACTATTTTCTTTTTTATCAAAGTAGCTATCTTTTTCCTTTCTGTAATCTTTTTCTTGCATTACTCCTTATAGATTTTGCATACTTAGATTATTTATCCAAGACGCTTCTTCATATGAAAGTATTAACTTGGCGAAGCCGAAATGTTGGGATGAAAAATCTATTCAACCAAGAAATCAACATTTTCAACAAACCTCAATCCGAAAAATCCTTTTTGTACTGACAATATACATTTTGTACCAACAGATTTTGGCTCATTATTTATGTCATACCAAAAGGAAGTGTTCTCATTATCAACCTTTATTTTAACATAATTTCTTAGAGGGCTAGCAGTCTTTGATGGTCCAACAGAAGCCTGCTGTATGTCTATAATTAATCCTTCGCAATGTTTCAGACTTTCTTCCGAGCTATAAAAATTGTTTGTCAAGAAGATGACCGCAGGAATCATGACTATAAAAACAGCCAATTTCCAAAAATACATTAGCCATAGATATAGAAAATCTTTTTTTGACTTACACAGATATTTTATGATAAGTGCAAGCACAATAGACACCGCAAAAAGTACCTCATAATCATACATCCAAGGAATACATATTGGAAGCAACATATTGCTTTTGCGTACAGAGACTTCCAATCCTGTAAATAACACGATAAATAAAATGCAAGAAGCCCCAAACTTCCACATAGAAACATTTGAGGTTTTCAAAACTCTGTTATATTTTTTATTATTCATTCGGCACATAAATATTTAACCAAAGAAGAACAGGAATATACCAAACACATATTGTATCTCCTTCATGAACATTACTATAGGTACTTTTTCTGGTCAACAATAAACTCATAACGTGCAAGGCTCCTACCTTTAGTATCTTTACTCATTCCGTAAACAACAGCATCTACTGGCATCCCATATTTTTCATAAATATATGGAATGCCAAACTTGCCACACAGGAAAAATCCGATATAAATTACAAACATAACAAAGTTTACTTTTACCAATCCAAAACTTCTTTTTTTCATAATAAAAACTGTTTACCTGAAGTTCTTATGCAGGTTATCAACTAAGAACCTGCATATAACTCATTCTACCAAAAAATCAACATTATCGGCATATTTCAGCCCAAAGAAGCCTCTCTTAATGTTCATAATGCATTTTGTTCCAAGAGGTTTTGTTTCTTTGTATGTATCATACCAGAAAGAAATATCTTCATTATCTAATTTTATCTTTACGTAATTTTTCCTTGAACTAGTAGACTTATTTATTTTAATTGATGCCAAATCTATTACAACACCATATTTTTCCTTTACAAGAATCGTTGAGGGTAAATATTTATTTGGCAAAAGTATCAATGCTGGTATTAAAATAAAACATAGCGATGTTTTCAAAAGATATGTCCCCCAAACATCCCAAAAGCCCTCAGAAGTTTTTCTCAAAAAGATCTTTATTGACGCCAATAATATTGAAACAAAATTTACCCCGATTATATCATACATCCATGGGACACATATCGGTAATAAAGTATAACTATGCTGCACTAATACTTCAAGATATACTACTAAAGCTATAACAGCCATCAACAATATAAATTCAACCCAAAATGGCGCCTTATTAACCAAGCTATGAATTGCCTGCAATTTTCTTTTATACTTTAGCATTATCATTCTACCAGGAAATCAACATTTTCAACAAACCTCTATCCGAAATTTGTATTGTGTGACAAAAGTAGAAATAAAAAATGAAATAGAATAACTTTTTTAGAGAAATATTAGTTTTGTAGTAACTTTACTAACTTATTATATAATAAATAAAATTTAAACTGGTCATCGGAAATACAATTATTGGTTCTTGGCCTTAGATGAATCGTAAGACATCTGGAACTCTGCTCTCACATTCTGGTTGCGCATGACAACAATCGTATAGTTACCATCTTTCAGCGTACCTACTGTAGTATTCAGAGTATAGTAGCCATAGTTGCCAGACACTCCATAGTCAGCATTCTCTGTGACAATCAACTTGTTGCCCACCAAAGTTGTTTCCATCTTAATGCTTACAGCATCATCAAAAACAACATTCTTGTGAGTCAGCATCAACTTTCCACCTGGCAGAATCTTGCAGACAAGCTTCTCTTCCATTTCAGCGCTGTTGCTACCATCCTGTAGGATAGGTGTACTTGCAGACTGTGTGTAACTCAACATTGAGAACGAAGGCATGAATGTAGTGGTCTGTTGACCAAGCATTCCATCGTTTACTCCATCATCACTTGCACTGCAGCTTACAAAGCCCAATGCCATTGCCAATACCAAAATCGGCATCATTGAAAATTTTCTCATAATCTAATATCATTTACTTGTATTCTATTTATTGCTTGTTTATTTTTGTTTAATCATTATATATTGTCTTTAGTTACTTCACACTTATGTCTTTAGTTAAATTGCGTTACTCCAAACGCTGTCGTCATCTTCTACCAGTACAATGATATTATATAAGAATAAAAGCATACTTGCCCAAGCAAAGTATTTCTTTCGGTTGCAAAAATATGAAATCTTTCTTGAAGAATAAGAGCGAATACCGTTAAACTATACTAACGGATATTAATATGGTTTATAGTAAACTGATTTAAAACAAAAAGTACACCTTTTTAAAACAAAAGACCACCATCAGCATTTCTCGCAATCTTGAACTTTCAAGAAAATAGGCAGCCTATATAGGGGGCAACCTATTAAGAATACAATCTGCCTATCAAGAGTCAGCCTATAAAAAGCAAAAAAAAGAGTGGAACCCTTTCGGATTCCACTCTCATATCTTAGATTGAAAAATCTCGAATTAGTCGAGGTTAGCCAACTTGTTGTCAGAATGAAGAACATCCTTGATCTTGTGGCTATAGAGGTCAACCATGTACTCACGAGCCTTACCGCAGTACTGACGTGGGTCGAAGTACTCTGGGTGCAAAGCAAATGTCTCACGAACACCAGCAGTGAAGGCAAGACGAGAGTCAGAGTCGATGTTGATCTTGCAAACAGCGCTCTTAGAAGCCTTTGTCAACTGCTCCTCTGGGATACCTACTGCGTCTGGCAACTTGCCACCGAACTTGTTGATGATGTCAACATACTCCTGAGGAACTGAAGAAGAACCGTGGAGAACGATTGGGAAACCAGGAAGCTGCTTCTCTACTGCCTCCAATACGTCGAATGCCAATGGAGGAGGAACGAGGTGACCAGTCTTAGGATCACGTGTGCACTGCTCTGGCTTGAACTTGTAAGCACCATGAGAAGTACCGATAGAGATAGCCAATGAATCAACGCCAGTACGTGTAGCGAAGTCAACAACCTCCTCAGGCTTTGTATAGTGAGACTCCTCAGCTACTACGTCGTCCTCAACACCAGCGAGGACACCGAGCTCACCCTCTACAGTTACATCGAACTGATGAGCGTAATCAACAACCTTCTTTGTCAATGCAATGTTCTCCTCGTATGGAAGTGCAGAACCATCAATCATTACAGAAGAGAAGCCGAAGTCTACACAGCTCTTACATGTCTCGAAGCTATCACCGTGATCGAGGTGAAGCACGATCTCAGGATGGTTGCAACCCAACTCCTTAGCATACTCTACAGCACCCTCTGCCATGTAGCGGAGCAATGTAGGGTTAGCATACTTGCGAGCACCCTTAGAAACCTGAAGGATAACAGGTGACTTCAAGTTAGAAGAAGCCTGGATGATAGCCTGAAGCTGCTCCAAGTTGTTGAAGTTGAAAGCAGGAACGGCCCAACCGCCCTTGATAGCTCTTGCGAACATTTCCTTAGTGTTCACAAGACCGATTTTCTTGTAATCTACTGCCATAATAGTTTTAATTTTATAAGTTTTAATGAAACATTCAATTCATTTTTTCGAAAGAAACCATCTCCAAGAGGATGGCCTCTCTTCAAACTTCGAGTGCAAAATTACCTTTTTCAAATGAAACAGCAAAATGTTGAGCTAACTTTTCACCCCTCAAACAAGTTAAAAAAGTTTATATTTTACACGAATCCTACTCTGCTTTCATTTTTGCAAAATACAGATAGCAATTTATGCGCTCTCTCCTTTTTGTACGTTCACCTTATTAATATAATACTCACGCACGGCATAAGCCAGCACAACGACAAAGCCTGCCAAGGGCACCACAAAAGGCATCACCACATGGGTGCGGTCGGCAATGAGCCCCATCAGAAGGAAGCCACAGCCACCTATAGGGGTCATCATCAGAAGCGAGGAGGCGCTCTTGGTAAGATTGCCCAATCCTACAAGGGCTATCGAGAAGATGGTGGGGAACATGATAGCCTCGAAGAGATAGTTGCACAACAATGCCACCAAAGACACTTTGCCTAAACAGCACAAGACCAAGACATTGCACACCACGCAACCCACAGCACAAACAAGGAGCATCGTGGTAGCTGCCACATGGCGCATCACCCAACTGCCCAAGAAGCGACCTACCATAAAGAAAGCCAAAGCCCCCGTCAACACCAATGAGGCGGTGCGGTCGGACATCCAGTGCATGCCGGTGACGAAGTTGATGAAATAGCTGTTGATGGAAATCTCAGCCACCTCATAACTCAGCAAGGCAAAAAGACCAAAGACAAACATCTTGTGATGGGTGAAGAGCTTGCGGATATTGGAACCGCGCTCCTTATCCTCTGAAGTCTGCTCATGACTGATTTCGGGCAGGTTGACACGTGAGAAGACTACGGCTATGGCAAGCACCAAGACACCCAAGATGGCATAAGGCACCACCACATTGCCACCTTCCTCGGTATTGTTGAAGAGAAACTGACCGATGCAGAACGTGGCGAAGATGCCACCCAGTCCATTAAAAGACTGGGACAGATTGAGGCGACTTGTCGCCGTCTCCTTGCTGCCCAACTCGGTGACATAAGGATTGGCTGCCGTCTCTAAGAACACCAATCCGCAACCGATGATGAACAGGCAAAACAGAAAGGCATAGAAACTGCCTACCGAAGCTCCGGGGATGAAAAGCAGGGAGCCGACACCGAAAAGCATCAGTCCGCAAACCACACCACGACGATAACCATAGCGATTGATGAAGATGCCCGCAGGTATCGCCATCAAGAAATAACCCAAATAGGTGGTTACCTGAATCAGGGCGGAGTGAGTGATACTGATATGCAAAGCATTCTGGAAGTGCTTGTTGAGCACATCCAGAATGGCACGAGCGAAGCCCCACAAGAAAAAGAGCGACGTTACCAATACAAAAGGAACAAGATAATTTCTGTCTTTTGTTTTCTGTTGTTCTATTGACATTATTATATATTTTTCTTCTTAAAAAACGATTATTAGTATATAACGTCAAATCGCAAAAAATATTTTATCAAAAGGAGTTTTCTTTGCAACAACCTTCCAAAAGCCATCATTTCTCTTCATAATGGAAATACAGGAACACTCCTGCTCCACTCTGTGCGTTTTTACATTCCGTATGCTATCAGCCCACAAATCCCGATTATTAACATATTTTCAGGCAGACTCCAAATGCTATACTTATGCCATCAGCCTTAAATTCCTGTGAACCGTTTGATTAATACTGGAAAAGTCTTACCGTTATACTATAAAAATTATCATTTTAGCCTACAAAAATAGACTGATCATAGCAATATCTGTACGGTCAAAACGTTACCTATAATATAGATAGTTTTTATTCCACAGAAAACTTCAATACACGGCTTGCTGTGATGTCGGGAAACGGCATAGCATGACAATGCACCATACAAACGAACAAGTTACAACATGAAAGATTTTGCAGCAATAGATTTTGAAACAGCCAACAACGAGCGATCATCGGTATGCTCTGTAGGCATTGTCATAGTACGTGGCGGAGAGATAGTAGACAAGTTCTACTCGCTCATCAAGCCCGAACCTGAGTATTACAACTACTGGTGCAGTAAGGTGCACGGCCTCTGCGCCGCTGATACGGAAGAGGCTCCTGTCTTCCCTGACGTATGGAAGCAGATAGAACCCAAGATAACAGGGCTCCCTCTCGTAGCTCACAACAAGGCTTTTGATGAAAGTTGCCTGAAGGCTGTCTTTCGCGTCTATCAGTTGGACTATCCCGACTATGAGTTCTACTGCACTTGCGTTGCATCTCGCAAAGTGTGGCCCCAAGGCAGTCACACCCTCGATATTATCGCAGCCCGTTGCGGCTATGATTTAACAAACCACCATCATGCTCTGGCAGATGCGGAAGCGTGTGCAGCCATAGCGATGGAGATATTATAAGCTAAGACTCTGGGCTCTTATTTGAAAGCACAACTATACAAATAAAAGCCCATAAAGCCTCTGTTCAGGATAAGAGACAGCGCACTAAAAACATATAACTTCCTTTGCCAGAAAAGTGTTCCTTAAAGGGCACCATACTGCTCTTCGCTGGGCACTATTGTGCCATAAGTAGGCATTTTTACTGCATCAGTATTTATAAAATTGGATTACTCAAAAACCCTTCACCCTTCAACTTTTTGCCATTTTCAGATTCCGGCTGACTGATGCTACTACTGCATAAGCAGTCAACTATGAATATGACTAAAATGAAGTCAGTCAACGTAAATTACAAATAAGTAATAACCGAGTCAACTCACATTAAAAAAAAAACGCAAAGAGTGGTCAACAGAAATCCTTAAACTGATACAAGTTTATTGATACGTAGTACGCCCCTCCCTATGCTTTCTGCAAAGTTTTCTTTTTAATGATCATTATTGACGCAACCATAAATACTACACAGAACATCGTAATAATTATCACACGAGTCTGAAAGAAAATGTCAAAAACAGTGCCTATATCAGGCTTTAACCAGTCGGCAAGACATGAAGCAACATTGTTGACCATATGCATTAAGAAACATAACACGACATTACGGCTCCGATAGTACACCCAACCATACAACAAACCATTGAGAAAGGCTACGGATATAAGACTAGGATATAAATGAAGAGCCCCAAAAAGCAACGACGAAATTAATATTGCAAGAAATGCGTTTGGTTTCCAACGAAGAAGATACTCCTCTACACCACCACGCATAACCATTTCTTCGGCAAACGGTGCCAATAAACAAGTACCCACAACCGCTGCAACACTCAACCCACTATCAGAAGTAGAGGAGGTAAAGTCGTTGAAATTAAGGCAATCTACTAAAAGATTAATCGGAAGTATAGATGATAGTTCCAATATCAATATCGACAAAAGCAACTCCTTATCAAAAGACATCTTTGCAGTTCTCCTGCAGAATTTATTTATAATGACAGCTCTCTTTTTAACGAGCATTAATATTATGAACAGGTTTCCCAAAATAAGAATTATGTCATCAAGGATTCCGTTATTTAAAATCAAATTAAAAGAAACGTTCCTTTCAAAAAAATATTTTTCCACAAAAAAAGAGATTAGATACACAACAAGTGGTGTTGTTATTAACACTACTAAAACATAGAATAGATAAAATTTTAATGCTTTAAATAAATTAGAGTTTCTTCTTTCCATATTTATTCTGTTATTTTTATTTAAAAACAGAAGCAAAGGTAAGTTTTTTTTCAACATATCTCATTAGTTTCGTAAATATTATTTTTTTATTATATGTATATTTTACATTTTTAGATTGCATTTTAAGGTACTTTAACCATTTAGATACAATTCTACCTTCTGAAGATTTCAAGTTTGAGCCTGCAAGTTATAAAATCATCAATGATACCAAAAACAAGAGACAGCGGATACACCAGCTGATTGCAAAAATGACTTATTGGGTAGTCTGCGTCACCAAGTATCGTATGAAATTGAAGAAGCATGAAAATGTAAGATGGTATGAAATCTTGCGAATTGTCAGAACACAACTTGTGGGTACTATAAAAGTTGAAAGTGTAGACGGACAGGTGAGTAGTATAAGACATAGCAAAGAGGCAGAGAGTAAACAGGGCGACAGGTTTGCATTCTAATAACCCAGGGCGCTGCCCTGGGCTAAGAGTTTCTGCCCTTTCAGGCGTATTGGGTAATTTCAACCATACAGTTCAAAATATTTTTCTTATACTATATAAATGTTTTTTAAAGCCTACAAAATCTATGTTCTAAAGTTTAGAACTTATGTTCGAAAGTTTAGAACTTGTATCCGAAAGTTTAGAACTTATGTTCGAAAGTTTAGAACATAGATTTATCCGCAATTGACAAAACAAATTCATAATAGTAGATTTGCAAATAGGGAAATTAGGGAAGTTGAGTGCATAACAAACAGAAAAAAGGAATGAGCCGAAGGGCTATGGAGAGAAAGGTTTAGTTTCTCTCCAAAATCTTATTCAGCAGGAAGGTGGCGTTCTGATTGCGTGCCACTCCCGGCTGTATCTTATAGGTATAGGTGACGTCGGTACCGAGATCTATCTCAAAGCAATAGTTGTGGAAACGCTCGGGACTGCTTTCAGCCATACGGGACAACTCCAAATCGTGGGTGGCTATAACTCCCGTAACAGGCATGCGAGAGATGGACTCAAGAAAGAGTCGGGAGCCGTTGAGCTTGTCCAAGGAATTGGTGCCTTTCAGTATCTCATCGAGGATGATGAGGGTGCGAAGGTTGCCGCGCTTGCAGAACTGCATGAGTTGCTCAAGACGCAAGAGCTCGGCATTGAAATAGGAAATGCCATGAGTAAGGTCGTCGGTGGTGCGCATGCTGGAGAAGAGCTGGAAACGTGACACCTTGAGAGAACCGGCAAAGACGGGCATACCCGACATGGCAAGAATGTAGTTGACTCCAAGCGAACGGAGAAAGGTGCTCTTGCCTGCCATATTGGCTCCTGTTATGATATAATAGTTGTCGTCTTGGATAGTGAAATCGTTCTTCACGGCCTTGGCTCCCAAGAAGGGATGATACAGATTCTTGGCCTCGAAGAGCACAGGAGAGCCGTCGACGATTTCTGCATCCGTAGCCTCAGGATGGTTGTATCTGAAATCTGCCATCGAAACGGCTGCATCCAGTTCGCTCACGATGTCCATCCACTCCTCCATCTTCACCACATAGGTATTCTTCCATTTCAGGAAACTGCGAACCAAGAAGAAGTCGCTCAGCATGAAGGCATCGGTGAAGAAGAGACCGAGAAAGTTGCCACGACGGTCGTATCCCTTGAGGATTTTCTCGAGTTGAACAAAGGAAGGAAGCGCCTCCGAAAGCGTCGACTGCATTTGCAGCCCCAGCTCGCTACGGAAATGGCGACGGGCTACAAGCTGGAGTATCTGCGAGTAAGCCACCAGTTGGTCGCGGAGCTTACCGCCATGGCTGTCAATCTTGTCCAAGGTCTGCTTGCAGACAAAGAACACTACCATGTACTGAATCATCACCCACCAAAGGGGGACGTTCACAGAAACCACGCCAAAGACAGAAAGCAACACCGAGGAACATACACCGATGATGAATGCCCAACCGAGAAGGAGCGAAGCCTTCGAACCATACCACGCAGGCACAGCCATTGCCGAAACCTTGCGAATGGCTTCAGCCACTGCAGAGGAATCAATCTTGCGATAACCCACTACCCTTCTGACAGGTTCTGCCGCCATATCGACATGAAGACGGTGAGAGTTGTCGGGGTCTGGCGCATCAAGCACCTGCTTTTTGTTCCTCTCTCCCAAAGCCAGGAACTCCATTCGCCATAGCTCGCCCTGCTGCTCGTCGCCTGCAAGTTCCTTTTGCAAGGCAACACGCCGGGCTATCTCCTCTGCCTTCAAAGGAGTCTGAAGAGAAAGATTTCTTGCCAAGGCATCAGAGCCACCCGTGGTTATCGTGCGGCAGATGCGATGGAAGAGTGAATCCCTGCCAAAGACATCGAGATCGAAGGAATAAGCATGCTGTGGATTCTGGTATTGATTGCCCATTTCGAAAGACGAGAAATCGCCCTCCAATGCTCTGATCTCGTTCTGATATACAGCGAGGAGCGCAGAGAGATGGGCTATCTTCTCCTTGTTCTTATCGTCCAAACGACGGATATTGAAATAGGCAATGAGAGCCAACACGGCTCCCAACAGCCAACGACTACTACCCTCGTCCATGGCAATATAACATACCACGAAAGTAAGGATGGCTCCGAACGAGAGCAACTCGCCCGTGATAAAGCCATTGTTCTTGCGCCTCAAGGCTGCCACCTCGGAAGCATACTTATCCACATGCTGTTGATAACTTGTCTTTAAATCCATTTCTGTCTATATCATCTATTTTGTAGGAATGAGTACAGCTCCCTCCTGTTTCTTACCATCCATCAATATGCGCAGCGGATGCTCAAAGCGCACATGGCGAACATACTGTGTTTCCTCGACCGCCGGCATCGCATCGAGCACAGCCTTGTCGACGAAGCCACCCTCCCCGGTATTGGTATCTACCGTAAAGTAACCCACCCCGAAAGAGGTGAGGTTCTGGAAGAAATGGGTTCCCTGGCTGGGATCGATGTTATAGTTCTTCAGCGCCACCTCCACGATAACCCGGGCTGCACTGATATGCGGCCACTTGACGGGAACACCGAGATAATGGTCGCTGGAGCCCCATCGGCCGGGACCTATCAGCACATAGTTCTTGCCTTCGGAAAGGAACTTGCGGTTGATGCGCTCTATATCGTCAGCCACATAATAATTGTTCATCGCCGAGAAATGGTCGTCGTACTTCACATACACTACATCTACCACATCCTCGCTGATGCCATGACCGAGTGAATTGTGCGAACGCAACAGGCACTCGCTGTCGGGAATGGCCGCCACATCCTCATCGAGCATTTCCTTGGCATCCACAATGGGACGTATCTGGAGAAGATAGAAATCGCAGGTTCTGTCAGCATGGATATTGCAGGCAAACTCTATCTCTACAGGACGGCGCATGGCTCCGGAACCATACTTCATGGACATCTGGAGTATTTCGGGAAGGGGAACGACTCCATGTTGCAGAACACTGGCAAAGGTGATCAGCTTGCGACCCTCTTCGTACACGCCGTCGTTGATGACTTGGTCGTAGGGGTCGAAGGTGGAGGCTATAAAGTTGAGCGACTGGTCCTCGACAGCATCCTTGATTCTCAGTTTCTGAATATTGAACCCATCATCCACCTCGAAGTCTTCACCCACATGTTGCATATCGAGGGCATAAAACTGGGTTTGGGTCTCCCGGAGTGCCTTGTCGACCTCAGAAGTCTGCAACACCTGGTTGGGATGATAAGGACATACCCGAAGGGTTTGCCCACCATCCACAATGTATTTGCCCAGTCCGAGAGCCAGACTGGCAATACCTTCTTCTGCCGTTTCGTCACCTATCGGATAATAGTTGAGCGAACGGAGCACGCCACTCATCGTGGGATAGAAACGGGTGCCATAGTCATTACCCACCACTTGCTGCAGGATGACTGCCATCTTCTCTTGGTCGATGACATTACTCGTTGCGGTCATATAAGCCTTGGAATCGCGATAGAACACCGAGGCATACACACCCTTGATGGCACACGCCAACATCTGAAGCATCTGATACTTGTCCTCAAGATAAGGTATCATATAGGTGGAATAGATTCCTGCAAAGGGCTGATAGTGGGCATCTTCGAGAAGCGAACTGGAACGGATGGCTATAGGACTCTTCGTCGCCTCGAAAAAGGTGAAGAAGTCGGCTACCAGTGTATCGGGCAACTGCGCTTTGAGGAAATGTCTCAAGATTTCGTCATCGCTTGCATCGCTCAAAGCTATGGGATAGAGATTGTTGCTCTCCATGAACGCATCGAAGATATCGGTACAAAGGACAACTGTCTTAGGAATCTGAACCGTGGCATTGTCGTACTGATTGAACTCAGGATGGCGCTTGATGACATTGTCGAGAAATGCCAGACCTCTGCCCTTGCCTCCCAAGGAGCCCTCACCTATACGGGCGAAGTGGGCATACTGGTCGAACTTCATACGGTCGAAGACAGCTACCACACCGATATTCTTCATGTGACGATACTGCACGATGGCATCGAAGATGATCTGTCGGTGAGCATCCACATCCTGCAATTTCTGCCAGGTGACATGGCGCAGGAAAGCCGACACGGGGAAAATGGCACGGGCACAGAGCCAACGACTCATGTGATTGCGACTGATGTGATAGAGCATCGAGTCGTTGGGAATCTTGAAGATATTGTCCTGTAACTCCTTCAGACTGCGGATACGCATAATCTCCTCGTGGGTCTTGGGATCACGGAAGATAAAATCGCCAAAGCCCATGTGTTCCTCCATCAGGCGGCGAAGGTCTACACTCATCTTCTTGGAGTTTTTGTCTACAAAACGAAAGCCCTCGGCTTCGGCCTTGGCCCGGTTGTCGCTCTCGGAACTCTCAAGGATAAGAGGCACGAAAGGATCGTTCTTGCGGATATAGCGGAAAAGCTGCAAACCGGCATCAGGACACTTCTCACGTCCGAAAGTATCAGTACGATGCTTAGGCTTAGCCTCTGTTTCCACCTTATTGCCAAAGGCCTTGGCGGCACTCTTCAAAGGGAAACGGGCATCGCTGATGACACCAAGAGTATTGTTGGAATACTTGTCATAGAGTTTCTGAGCTTCTTCGTAAGTACGAGCCAGAACCACCTTGGGTCGACCACGCATACGCATGGTGGCAGCATGACGGTTCAATGCCTCCTTGGAGAAGTTCTTGCTCTGTTCCAATATGTAATTGTAGAGATTGGGAAGAATGGAACTGTAGAAGCGGATGGAGTCTTCGACAAGGAGTATCATCTGAACTCCGGCTTCCTGAATATCGTGTTCCAAATTCATCTTGTCCTCTATCAACTTGATGATGGAAAGAATGAGATTGGTATTGCCCAACCAACAGAACACATAGTCGAAGATGCTCAGGTCTTCGTTCTCCATACGCTTGGTGATGCCATGAGAGAAGGGAGTAAGCACCACGCAATGGATATTGGGGAACCTGCTCTTGATATCTCGTGCCACATCGAAGGCATCATTGTCGGCATTACCGGGCATACAGATAACCAGATCAATAACTGTGGAGCGAAGCACTTCTGATGCTTCCTCGGTGGTAGAGACCTGTGTAAAGGTAGGTGGATATCGAAGTCCAAGCTCCATATATTCATTATAGATCTTCTCTTCGATACGTCCATCATCCTCGAGCATGAAGGCATCATATGGATTGGCAACGATCAACACATTATAGATACGTCGCATCATCAAGTTGACGAACGACACATCTTTCAAATAAAATTTATTCCACTCTTGGGGTACATTATTCTCCATTTCCTTTTATTTTACTCATGCAAAGATACTGTTTTTCTGATATTTACTTGCAACTTTCAACATATTTTATTATTTTTGCAGCAATAATGTATTCTAACACCCTTAAAATGAACAGAATAACTTTTAAAATATTTGTCATTACCTTGCTCGCCTTCCTCTGCCTCACGGCATGTTGGGCTCAGAAGAAACAGCACGGCAAAGCCTCCTACTACTCAAAAAGAGCTACAGGAGCAAGAACTGCAAGCGGTCAAAGACTACATCACGACAGTCTGACGTGCGCTCATCGGTACTACCCTTTTGGAACGCATCTGAAAGTAACCAACTTGAGGAACAATAAAAGTGTGATAGTGAAGGTCATCGACAGGGGGCCTTTCGGAAGAGGCAGAATTATTGACCTTTCATGGGCTGCCGCCAAAGAAATAGGCATGATTGCTCAAGGTGTGGCGTCGGTAAAGGTAGAAATCGTGGAAAAGCCTGTTCCTTTCCGTCCTGAGGAGGAGAAACTTCCTCAGATCGACTTTGAAGTGGCAGAATCTGACTACACCTTAGAACCTCACTGGAACTCGAAATCTGCCAAGGGCAAAGCTCACCAAGGTAAAAATCAGAAAAAAGTGGTACATTCAACAAAGGCGAAAGAAACCTCTGCAAAGAAAGATGAGGAGAAAATACTCAACAGGAAAGAGAGCAGGAATGACACAGAATCTAAAAGCGGCAAGGCAACTAATGCTGAGCATGAGCACAAGGTTCATAGAAACAAATAGCCTCCTGAAATAGGACGAGGCAAAAAATGAGTAACCCCCGAAAGTAAATGTAAAAACTTCCGGGGTTTACAGTTTTTAACGGTGAGCCTTCTTCTTAAAGGTCACCTTTTATCAATCTTCTACAAATACGCCTATGCCCTATCTGCGAGTCGGAATATTGAACTCATTGACTTTTGAAATAGACTTGCCTTCGTGTATCACAGAGACACAGAAATGAGCCATACCATTCTTCAGTCGGTTATCCGCCTTCACCATCGCTGTATAACGGATACCTCGTCCTGGTGTGATTTTCTCAACATGAATGCTCGGAGAAATATAGATATGTTTGTTGCCTGTGGTTTCCACTACAGTAGGAACAACATCATAAACGGGACTGTTGCCACGATTCATTATCTCGAATATCACCTTGCAAGTCTCGTTCCTATTCAAAGTATTATCTTCATTGGAATCTACAAAACGGGCATTCACTATCTCTAATGTAGGAGAATACGACCAGTTACTCCCCAATGCTTCCATCTTCGAACTTGGCATCACAGTAGTGGGTTGCTGTGCGCTGTAATCGCCTACATAATCTTTACCATTAAAATCGTAAAGACGGTCATCACCACTATTGGTAGAATCGAAGACATCGGAATTATCCTCACTATTCGGCGTACCATAAACAGGCTGATCGTAACCTCGCTGACCATAATCTGACTGATCATAGCCAGACTGACCAATGGAGTTTTGCTGCTGAGACCGAGCAGCCTTTCTCTCAGCTCTACGGGCCTTGTCACGCTGATACTGTTCCACTTGTTGCTGCTGTCTCTGATCGGCCTGACTGCCGATAACAGCACCAACAGCTGCTCCTCCAGCCATTCCTATAATAGTACCCATATCAGAGCCACGAGGGCCTCCACTCAGACCACCTATAGCAGAACCTAAAATAGAGCCGATAGATCCGCCCATATAAGCGCCACTACCCGTATAAGTGTCACAACTGCTCATCAAGAACAATGAGCAAAGCGCGAATATTAGAAACTTTTTCATAACCTATTCTTTTAAGAAACTATGCAAAGGTAAGTCTTTTCGAGGATACTGCAAACAAAGTTTCCCTAAAAAAGATAGGGAAATCCCTAAAACAAAAGAAGCGCTTCCATTAGATGAAAGCGCTTCTTGATATTGAGAGTTGAATTATTCAGCCTTAGGAGCATCCTCTGCTGGAGTTGCCTCAACAGCAGCCTCTGCCTGTGGAGCCTCTTCTGCCTTAGCCTTGCGGCCTGCACGACGAGTCTTCTTTGCAGCAGCCTTAGGAGTCTTAGCCATGTTCTCATCGAAGTCTACGAGCTCGATGAAAGCAATCTCAGCTGCATCACCCTGACGAGTACCCAACTTGATTACGCGAGTGTAACCACCTGGACGGTTAGCTACCTTCTCTGCTACCTCACCGAAGAGAGCCTTAACAGCATACTTGTTCTGGAGGTAACGGAATACAACACGACGTGAAGTGGTGGTATCGTTCTTTGAACGAGTGATCAGTGGCTCAACGTACTTCTTAAGAGCCTTAGCCTTTGCAAGGGTCGTAGTGATTCTTTTGTGCTCACTCAAGATAAGAGATGCAGCCATGTTAGCCAACATCGCATTACGATGAGAAGCAGTACGACCTAAATGGTTGAATTTTTTATTATGTCTCATTTTAATTTTTACTTTTTTGGACAGGATTTAATTAAGCATCCTTGTCTAATTTATACTTTGAAATGTCAGTTCCAAAAGACAGATTCAGACTCTCGAGCAAATCATCAAGCTCAGAAAGCGATTTCTTACCAAAGTTGCGGAACTTCAAGAGGTCAGTCTTGTTGTACTGAACCAAGTCGCCAAGTGTCTCGACATCAGCTGCCTTCAAGCAGTTGAGAGCACGAACACTGAGGTTCATGTCTACGAGGCGAGTCTTAAGCAACTGGCGCATGTGAAGAACTTCCTCATCAAACTCCTGATTGCCTTCCTGATCGGGACTTTCAAGAGTAATCTTCTCGTCAGAGAAGAGCATGAAATGATAAATCAGAATCTTCGCAGCCTCCTTAAGAGCATCCTTTGGACTAATGGAACCATCGGTAGTAACCTCAAGTACGAGCTTGTCATAGTCGGTCTTTTGTTCAACACGATATGGCTCTACCGCATACTTTACGTTACGGATTGGGGTGTAGATGGAATCGATTGGGAGAACGTTTACGTCAGTGCAGAATTCTCGATTCTCATCAGCAGGAACGTAACCACGTCCCTTGTTAATTGTCAAATCTATCTGCATCGAAGCTTTGGCATCTAAATGACAAATCACCAAATCAGGGTTTAACACTTCAAATCCAGTCAGATACTTACCGATATCACCAGCTTTGAATTCTGTGGAATTCTCTACGGTGATACTAACTTTCTCATTCTCGAATTCTTCTACTACTTGCTTGAATCGAACTTGTTTGAGATTCAAGATAATGTTGGTAACATCTTCCTTAACACCAGGTACTGAAGAAAACTCATGCTCAACACCAGCTATGCGGATGGTATTGATGGCATAACCCTCCAGAGATGAAAGGAGAATGCGGCGCAAAGCGTTACCAATGGTAACACCAAAGCCAGGCTCCAAAGGACGGAATTCAAACTTTCCGAACTTATCATCAGCCTCCAGCATTACTACTTTTTCAGGTTTTTGAAATGCTAATATCGCCATTAATATAATGATTTATTTAGAGTACAACTCAACGATTAACTGCTCCTTAATGTTCTCAGGGATATCGGCACGCTCTGGCTTGTGCAAGAACTTACCACACTTTGCATTGTCATCCCATTCGATCCATGGATACTTGCTATGATTGAAACCAGCAAGAGCGGCCTCGATGACCTCGAGAGACTTAGACTTCTCACGAACACCTACAACCATACCTGGCTTAACAGCGAATGAAGGAATGTTTACTACCTTACCATCAACAACGATGTGCTTGTGACCAACCAACTGGCGTGCAGCTGCACGTGTTGGAGCGATACCCAAACGGAATACTACGTTGTCAAGACGGCATTCAAGATTCTGAAGAAGAACCTCACCAGTAATACCCTCAGCTTTAGCTGCCTTATCAAACATATTACGGAACTGACGCTCTAATACACCATAAGTGTACTTAGCTTTCTGCTTCTCTGCCAACATGACACCATACTCAGACATCTTTCTGCGACGGTTGTTGCCATGCTGTCCAGGAGGGAAGTTTCTCTTGGACAAAACTTTGTCGGCGCCGAAGATTGGTTCACCAAAACGACGCGCAATTTTAGATTTCGGACCTATATATCTAGCCATAATATAAAAAAATGCTATAAAAAGTTTGTATCTTATTAATGCTAATACTAATAGCGGGAATTATACGCGGCGACGCTTTGGAGGACGACAACCGTTATGTGGTAATGGAGTTACATCTACAATCTCAGTAACCTCGATACCTGCACCGTGTACGGCACGGATAGCAGACTCACGACCGTTACCTGGACCCTTGACATAAGCCTTTACCTTACGGAGACCCAAATCGAAAGCTACCTTAGCACAATCCTCTGCAGCCATCTGAGCAGCATAAGGAGTGTTCTTTTTAGAACCACGGAAACCCATCTTACCAGCAGAAGACCAAGAAATTACCTGACCCTCATTGTTAGCAAGAGATACAATAATGTTATTGAATGAGCTATGTACGTGCAACTGACCAATTGCGTCAACACGAACATTTCTCTTCTTAGATGTTGCTTTTGTCTTTGCCATAATTAATTTCCTCCTTCAGAATTACTTAGTAGCCTTCTTCTTATTAGCAACAGTCTTCTTCTTACCCTTGCGAGTACGAGCATTGTTCTTTGTGCTCTGACCACGGACAGGAAGACCATTACGATGTCTAACTCCACGATAGCAACCAATATCCATCAGTCGCTTAATGTTCATCTGGATCTCAGAACGGAGATCACCTTCTACCTTGAACTCAGCGCCGATAATTTCACGGATCTTGGCTGCCTGATCGTCAGACCACTCGCTGACTTTCAAGTCACGGCTCACACCTGCCTTATCCAATATCTTTGCTGAACTACTTCGACCGATACCATAGATATAGGTCAATGCGATTTCGCCACGCTTATTCTGGGGCAAATCTACTCCAACAATTCTTATTGCCATTTGTTAATTAAATAATTAAAAATTAATACCTTTCGTTAAAAGCGGTGCAAAAGTACGACATTTTTTTGAAACTACCATACTTTTACAAAACTTTAACATTAACCCTGACGTAACTTCATCTTAGGGTTTTTCTTGTTAATAACGAACAGACGACCCTTACGACGTACAATCTTACAGTCAGCTGAACGCTTCTTCAAAGATGCTCTTGTCTTCATACCTTATGATTATTATTTGTATCTAAATACTATTCTACCTTTTGTCAAGTCGTATGGACTCATTTCCACTTTTACCTTGTCGCCAGGTAAGATCTTTATGTAATGCATTCTCATTTTACCGGAAATATGGGCAGTAATATCTACACCATTCTCCAACTCAACGCGGAACATAGCATTGGATAAAGCCTCTACAATTGTTCCATCTTGCTCTATAGCAGCCTGTTTTGCCATAATTAAATATTTTGTCCTTCTAAATGTTCTACTTCTTGAAATGAAGATAAAATTTCAGCCTTACCTTTTCTTACAACTATCGTATGCTCAAAATGAGCAGCCGGTTGATGGTCAACAGTAGCAATTCCCCATTTGTCTGGAAGAAGTCCAATCTTTCTATTTCCCATCGTTATCATAGGTTCAATAGCGATGCACATACCTTCTTTAAGCATCACTCCATTACCGCGTCTGCCAAAATTAGGGACGGGAGGATCTTCATGCATGGCTTTACCTATGCCGTGTCCCACCAATTCGCGTACAACACCATAACCGAGAGACTCACAATAGCTCTGTATGGAAAAACCTATATCTCCAACATGATTTCCTGCTACAGCATTCTCTATACCTAAATATAAAGACTGTTTTGTTACAGAAAGAAGTTGCTTCACTTCTGGATGGACTTCGCCAACACAAAAGGTATAACAACTGTCTCCGTTGAATCCATCAAGCAAAGTACCACAATCTATAGAGATGATATCTCCCTCTCTTAGTACGTCGTCTTCACTCGGAATTCCGTGTACAACTACATCATTAATAGATGTACATATATTAGCGGGAAAAGGCTCTCCAAATGGATTAGGAAAATTCTTAAACGTAGGAACCGCACCATGATCTCGGATAAATTCCTCCGCAATCCTATCCAATTGGAGAGTCGTTACACCTGGTTTTATATGTTTACCTAATTCTGCTAAAGTCAAACCAACAAGTTGGTTGGCCTTGCGCATCAGGTTGATTTCATCTTCTGTCTTTAGAAATATCTGCATTCTAAAAGATAAAGATTAATATGCTGCTACTCCGCCCTGACGAGTATGGCCCGAATTGAGCAAACCATCATAGTGGCGCATGAGCAAATGACTTTCGATCTGCTGAAGTGTATCGATAACAACACCTACCAAAATCAGAAGAGATGTACCTCCAAAGAATTGAGAGAAGGCTTGCTGCACATCGAGAAGTCCTGCAAGAGCAGGCATAATAGCAATGAATGCTATAAACAAAGAACCTGGGAAAGTAATACGAGACATGACGGTATCAATGTACTCAGCTGTATCCTTTCCTGGCTTTACACCTGGAATGAAACCATTGTTACGTTTCATATCCTCTGCCATCTGAGTAGGATTCAATGTAATCGCTGTATAGAAATATGTAAAGGCAATAACCAAAAATACATAAATGACATTATACAACAAACTGCGATTATCCATCAACTGCTGTACTACACTGCTGGCATTTTCAGACTGATAGCGAACAACGGCCAAAGGAATGAACATCAAAGCCTGAGCAAAGATGATAGGCATTACGTTGGCAGCAAACAACTTCAATGGGATGTACTGGCGTGCACCACCATATTGCTTATTGCCTACCAAACGCTTGGCATACTGAACAGGAACCTTGCGAGTGCCCTGTACCAAAAGGATAGAAGCACAAACAACAGCATAAAGTATCAGGATCTCTACGATAAACATAATGATACCACCACTAGAAATGGCTGTCAGACGAGAGGAAACCTCCTGTACAAAAGCCTGTGGCAATCTTGCGATGATACCAATCATAATGATCAATGAGATACCATTACCAACACCCTTATCAGTAATACGCTCACCTAACCAAAGGATAAACATACTTCCTGCTGCCAAGATGATAGTGGCAGGAATCATAAATACAGTCCAACTGATACCTGTTGCAAGCGCATTAGCTGCTTGCATTTTCAGGTTCAGAAGGTAACTTGGAGCCTGGAAGACCAAAATGGCCACTGTCAAGGCTCTAGTATACCACTGTATTTTCTTACGGCCACTCTCACCTTCACGCTGCATCTTCTGGAAATAAGGTACAGCAACAGCAAGAAGCTGCATAACAATAGATGCTGAGATATATGGCATTATACCTAATGCGAAAATAGACGCATTGGAAAATGCACCACCAGAGAACATGTCCAGAAGCGACATAAGTCCGCCTGAGGTCTGCGACTGAAGTTTGTCCAACATGCTCGGGTTGATACCAGGAAGCACAACAAACGAGCCAAAACGGTAAATAGCCGTAAACAGAAGAGTAATGAGGAGTCTCTGACGGAGGTCCTCAATCTTCCAACAGTTCTTTAGTGTCTCAATAAACTTTTTCATCTACTTAGATTATAGTTGCATTACCACCTACTGCCTTGATTGCCTCTTCAGCAGTCTTAGAGAATGCATTAGCTTCAACTTCCAATTTAGCTTTCAATTCACCATTGCCGAGCACCTTAACGAGCTCCTTGCCACTGGTGAGACCTGCAGCCTTCAACTCTGCGATACCAATCTTGGTAAGGTTCTTTGCCTCAGCAAGAGCCTGAAGAGTAGAAAGGTTAACAGCAAAATACTCCTTATGGTTGATGTTCTTAAAACCAGCCTTTGGAACACGACGCTGCAAAGGCATCTGACCACCTTCGAAACCAATCTTTCTCTTATAACCAGAACGAGCTTTGGCACCCTTATGACCACGAGTAGAAGTACCACCGAGTCCAGAACCTGGACCACGACCAATACGACGACGTGAGTGGGTAGAACCTGCAGCAGGTTTCAAATTATTTAATTTCATAATCGTTCTTATTCTTTAAAAGATTAATTAATCAACTACACTTACGAGGTGATGAACCTTACGGATCATACCACGGTTGCTAGGAGTATCTTCAACCTCAACAACCTGAGAAATCTTGTGAAGACCTAAGCAAGCGAGTGTACGCTTCTGGTCAACTGGAGCACCGATTTTACTCTTAATCTGCTTGATTTTAATTGTTGCCATATCTGATTTATCCTAATTAACCGTTAAATACTTTATCCATACTGATACCACGCTCACCTGCTACAGTGTAAGCATCACGCATCTGAGCAAGAGCAGCGATAGTAGCCTTTACAAGGTTATGAGCATTAGAAGAGCCCTTAGACTTTGCAATGACATCCTTAACACCTACGCTCTCGAGAACGGCACGCATAGCACCACCGGCCTTCAAACCGGTACCGGCAGCAGCAGGCTTCAGGAGTACCTTAGCACCACCATAAGCTACTTCAACCTCGTGAGGTACAGTACCCTTCAATACAGGAACCTTAACCAGGTTCTTCTTAGCGGCCTCTGTACCCTTGGCAATTGCTGCTGTTACTTCACCAGCCTTACCAAGACCATAACCGATAACGCCATTACCGTCACCTACAACGACGATAGCAGCGAATGTGAAAGTACGACCACCCTTTGTAACCTTAGTTACACGGTTGATAGCAACCAAGCGATCTTTCAGTTCTACTTCACTATTAACTTTTACTTTATTCATTGCCATAATCGTTTAAAATTTAAGACCACCCTTACGAGCACCATCAGCCAACTCCTTTACACGACCGTGGTAAAGATAACCATTACGATCAAAAACTACTGACTCAACACCAGCAGCCTTTGCCTTCTCAGCTACGAGTTCACCTACTTTCTGTGCCTGCTCCTGCTTTGGCATCTTTTCCATGCCGAGAGAAGAAGCAGATGCAAGTGTAGTACCAGTCAAATCATTAATAACCTGAGCATAAATCTGCTTGTTAGAGCGGAAAACACTAAGACGTGGACGCTCAGCAGTTCCATTGACGTTCTTGCGAATACGGAACTTTATCTTAATTCGTCTTTCAACTTTCTTTGTTGTCATAATCGTAAAAAATTAAAATTACTTAGCAGCAGCGCTCTTACCAGACTTTCTGCGAATAACTTCACCCTGGAACAGGATACCCTTACCCTTGTAAGGCTCAGGCTTACGGAAAGAACGAATTTTTGCACAAATAAGTCCCAACAATTGCTTGTCGCAAGACTCCAAAATTATGATAGGGTTCTGATTTCTTTCAGACTTAGTCTCAACCTTAACCTCCTTAGGAAGCTGGATGAAGATAGGGTGAGTATAACCAAGAGCGAACTCAATAAGGTTGCCCTGGTTAGAAACACGATAACCAACACCAACCAACTCCAAAGTCTTTGAATAACCTTCACTCACACCAACAACCATGTTGTGAACAAGTGAACGATACAGACCATGGAAAGCTTGCTTCTGCTTAGGATTAACTGGACTGTTCTCATCAATTTCGAAAACTATCTGACCGTCCTGGTTGTTGAACTTGATAGAAGGATCTATCTTCTGTGAAAGTTCACCCTTAGGACCCTTTACTGTAACAACATTTGAATTAGCATCAAAGTTAACAGTAACACCAGCAGGAATACTAATTGGCAATTTACCTATTCTTGACATATTAAATCCTCCAAATTAATAAATATAGCAAAGAACTTCACCACCGATCTTAAGGTCAGCAGCCTCTTTGTCTGTCATTACACCTTTGGATGTAGATAAGATTGCAATACCTAATCCGTTAATTACTCTCGGCATGTCCTTGTAACCAGTGTACTTACGAAGACCTGGTGTAGACACACGCTTCAAAGACTTGATAGCGTTTTGCTTAGTTGTAGGATTGTACTTCAAAGCAACTTTGATAGTACCCTGTGAACCATCCTCGATGAACTTGTAATTGAGGATGTAACCTTTCTCGAAGAGGATCTTTGTGATCTCTTTCTTCAAGTTAGACGCAGGAACTTCAACAACACGGTGATGAGCCATGATTGCGTTTCTGAGTCTTGTCAGATAATCTGCTATTGGATCTGTCATAAAATATAAAAATTTAATTAATCGGGACTACCCCGACAATATTAAAAAAATAATTTTCTTGGGTCTGATAATTGATTACCAACTTGCCTTCTTAACACCAGGAATCAAACCAGCAGAAGCCATCTCACGGAACTGAATACGAGAGAGTCCAAACTGACGGATATAACCCTTTGGACGACCAGTAATCTTGCAACGATTGTGAAGACGGATTGGGTTTGCATTCTTAGGGATAGCCTGAAGCTTACGAGCTGCCTCGTATGCTTCGGCTGGATCATTAGAAGTTGCAATAATCTTTTTCAGTGCTGCGCGCTTTTCAGCGTAACGAGCTACAAGCTTTGCACGCTTAACCTCGCGAGCTTTCATTGATTCTTTTGCCATATCTCTTAATCTTTGTTTGCGTTCTTGAATGGAAGACCGAATGCCTTAAGGAGAGCAAAACCTTCCTCGTCAGTCTTGGCTGATGTAACGAAAGTGATGTTCATACCCTGGATACGATCGATCTCATCAATGTTAATCTCTGGGAAGATAATCTGCTCTGTGATACCCAAAGTGTAGTTACCACGGCCATCAAACTTGCTTTCAATACCCTTGAAGTCACGGATACGAGGCAAAGAAACGCGAACGAGTTTCTCAAGGAACTCGTACATGCGCTCACGACGCAATGTAACCATTACACCGATAGGCATCTTCTTACGAAGCTTGAAGTTGGCGATATCCTTCTTTGAATATGTGGCAACTGCCTTCTGACCTGTGATAGCAGTAATCTCATTGATTGCTACATCAACAATCTTCTTGTCCTGTGTAGCATCACCAAGTCCCTGGTTGATAACAATCTTCTTGAGAGCTGGAATCTGCATAGCAGAGGCATAGTTGAACTGCTTCTGCAAAGAAGGAGCGATAGTCTCCTTATAAACTTTCTTTAACTGTGCTGTATCCATTACTTGATTTCCTCCCCTGACTTTTTAGCGATGCGAACAACGTTTTTACCCTCGTGCTTGATAGCCACACGAGTAGCCTTGCCACTCTTAGGATCAATCAAGCTCAAATTTGAGATATGAATAGGAGCCTCTTGCTTAATGATGCCTCCCTGAGGATTCTTAGCAGATGGCTTAGTGCTCTTTGACACCATATGTACGCCCTCTACGATGGCACGATTGTCATCAACGAGGACCTTGAGCACCTTACCAGTCTTGCCCTTGTCGGCACCAGCAATAACGATAACCTTATCGTCTTTCTTTATATGTAACTTACTCATTACTATTAATTTTAAAATATTAAAGAACCTCAGGTGCCAAAGAAACGACTTTCATATTTACTGCACGAAGCTCACGAGCAACAGGGCCAAAGATACGGCTACCACGAAGCTCACCAGCATTGTTGAGCAGTACACAAGCATTATCGTCGAAACGGATGTAAGAACCATCTGCACGACGAATCTCCTTCTTTGTGCGAACAATCAAAGCCTTTGATACTGCACCCTTCTTCAAATCACTTGATGGAATGACGTTCTTGACTGAAACTACAATCACGTCACCAACACTTGCGTAACGACGGCCTGTACCACCGAGGACACGAATGCAAAGAGCCTCACGAGCACCGCTGTTGTCACATACATTAAGTCTTGATTCTGCTTGTATCATAATTACTTAGCTTTTTCTACGATTTGTACTAATCTCCATCTCTTTGTCTTAGACAGAGGACGAGTCTCCATGATCATAACAGTATCACCTACGTTAGCCTCATTCTTCTCGTCATGTGCATGGTACTTCTTTGTCTTCTGGACAAACTTACCATAAATTGGGTGCATCTCCTTGAACTTAGCTGCAATAACAATGGTTTTATCCATTTTGTTGCTGATGACAACACCCTGTCTTACTTTTCTTAAATTTCTTGTTTCCATCTGGACCATTATTATTTGTTAAGTTCTCTCTGACGAAGTTCTGTTTTCATACGTGCGATATCACGACGAGCAACCTTAATCTCTGATGGATTCTCAAGAGGAGTGATGTTATGGTTGAGCTTCTTCTGATTGTAAGCTGCAACAGCATTCTCCAATTTCTCTACCAATTCCTTGGTTTCGAGTTCCTTTACTTCTTTAATCTTCATAATTAAGCGTTTTTATCGAAATCACGTCTAACAACAAATTTTGTTTTTACAGGAAGTTTCTGAGCTGCGAGACGAAGGGCCTCCTTAGCAATGTCGAAACTTACACCTTCTACTTCAAAGAGGATACGACCTGGTGTAACAGGTGCAACCCATCCAGCTGGATCACCCTTACCTTTACCCATACGCACATCAGCAGGCTTACGAGTGATAGGCTTATCAGGGAAGATACGAATCCAGACCTGACCTTGGCGGTTCATGTAGCGGTTTACTGCCACACGAGCAGCCTCAATCTGACGGCTATCGATCCACTTTGGCTCAAGAGTCTTGATACCGAAAGAACCGAATGCCAATTGTGTACCTCTGTGGGCGTTGCCTTTATTGCCGCGACCATCTTGAGGTCTTCTATATTTTACTCTTTTTGGCTGTAACATGATAGCTTTCTAATTTAACGGTTATTGTTTCTCTTACGATTACCGCCGCGGTTAGAGCGACCGTTATTACGGTTGTTGCCCTTGTTGTCCTGAGCGAAGTTAGGTGTAAGGTCAGCCTTACCATAAACCTCACCACGGCAAATCCATACCTTGATGCCAAGCAAACCTACCTTAGTAAGAGCCTCGCACTGGCAATAATCGATGTCTGCACGGAATGTGTGAAGAGGAGTACGACCCTCTTTATACATTTCCTTACGTGCCATTTCTGCACCATTCAGACGACCTGTAATCTGCACCTTGATACCCTCGGCACCAGCACGCATTGTGTTGGCAACAGCCATCTTGATAGCACGACGATAAGCAATCATGTGCTCAATCTGGCTTGCGATATTCTTACCTACGATAGTAGCATCAAGTTCAGGCTTCTTAACCTCGAAGATGTTGATCTGAATATCTTTCTTGTAAAGCTTCTTCAACTCTTCCTTCAACTTATCTACATCCTGACCACCTTTACCAATGACAAAACCTGGACGGGCTGTGCAAATAGTAATGGTAACAAGCTTCAATGTACGTTCGATAACGATACGAGAAACACTTGCCTTTGCAAGACGCTCGTTAAGATACTTACGGATTTTCTGATCCTCAACGAGGTTGTCACCGAAGTTCTTACCACCGAACCAATTTGAATCCCAACCACGGATAATACCAAGTCGGTTACTAATCGGATTAACTTTCTGTCCCATTCTACTTATTATTTTTCATCATTAGTTTTTGCATCTACAAAAAGAGTTACATGGTTAGAACGCTTACGGATTCTATAACCACGACCCTGTGGTGCAGGTCTCATACGTTTCATTGTAACGCCTTCGTCAACGAAGACCTTGCTAATATAAAGCTCACCGTCTTCAGCCTTGCGATCATTCTTAGCTTCCCAGTTTGCGATAGCTGAACGAAGTAATTTCTCAACGTCAGCAGATGCTTGCTTCTTAGAGAAGCGAAGTACTCCGAGGGCGCGATTAACTTCCATACCACGAATCATATCTACAACGTAGCGCATCTTGCGTGGAGAAGAAGGAACGCCAACCAATTTAGCGAAGTACAAGTTTTTACGGGCTTCTTTCAATTTTTCAGCCGCGATATGTTTTCTTGCTCCCATTATTTACTTAAATTTTAATTGGTTTAACCCCGATTACTTTCTGTTACCAGAGTGACCGCCAAAGCGACGTGTTGGAGCGAACTCTCCAAGCTTGTGGCCTACCATATTCTCTGTAACATAAACAGGGATAAATTTGTTACCGTTATGAACTGCAACAGTATGTCCTACGAAATCAGGAGATATCATTGAAGCTCGAGCCCATGTCTTAACAACATTCTTCTTTCCACTCTCGTTCATAGCGAGAATTTTCTTCTCGAGAGAAACGTTGATGTATGGACCTTTTTTAAGTGAACGACTCATAATTTACTCTTTATTTTTTGTTAGCTCTTTCAATAATATACTTGTTAGAAAGCTTCTTAGGTGCGCGAGTCTTGAGACCCTTAGCATACAAGCCCTTGCGTGAACGTGGATGACCACCACTCTGGCGACCTTCACCACCACCCATTGGGTGATCAACAGGGTTCATAACAACACCACGGTTGTGAGGACGACGACCCAACCAGCGTGAACGACCAGCCTTACCAGACTGCTCAAGTGCGTGGTCAGAGTTACCTACACTACCAATAGTAGCTTTACAAGCACTCAAAATCTGGCGCAACTCGCCAGAAGGGAGCTTAATTACACAATAACTGCCCTCACGAGAAGTCAACTGAGCAAAATTACCAGCCGAACGAACCAACAAAGCACCCTGACCTGGACGCAACTCAATGTTGTGAATCACTGTACCTACAGGAATGTTTGCCAAAGGAAGTGCGTTACCTACCTCAGGAGCTGCGTCAGCACCTGACATCAATGTAGCGCCTACCTGGAGTCCGTTAGGAGCAATAATGTAACGTTTTTCACCATCAGCATAGTAAAGCAATGCGATGCGAGCTGAACGATTAGGATCGTACTCGATCGTCTTTACAACTGCTGGAACACCATCCTTCTCACGTTTGAAGTCGATAAGACGATACTTCTGCTTATGGCCACCACCAATGTAGCGAACGGTCATCTTACCGGTGTTGTTTCGACCACCGGTATGACGCTTACCGTAAACGAGAGACTTCTCTGGCACGGATGCAGTAATATCCTCGAACGTGCCAATAACTTTGTGTCTTTGACCCGGAGTAACGGGTTTTAATTTACGTACTGCCATTTCTTATATTAAATATTGCTGTAAAAATCAATTGTTTCGCCCTCTTTCAGAGTAACGATTGCCTTCTTGAACGCATTCTTCTGACCCTTAACAAGACCTGCCTTTGTGTAACGTGCAGAACGCTTGCCGGCATAACGAATTGTGTTCACATCAACTACTGTAACATTATACAGACCTTCGATTTCCTTCTTAATCTCGAGCTTATTAGCCTCAGGACGAACAACGAAGCCATAGCGGTTAGGCTGCTTGTCTGTAATCTTGGTCATCTTCTCAGTAACCAATGGTTTGATAATAAATGCCATATTCTAATATCTCCTTTTTACTTTGTTAAGATTTGGTCGATAGTCTCGAGCGATTTTTCAGTAATCACTACAACATCAGCATTCAAAACTTTATACGAATTGACATTTGATGCAAGGATAACCTCAGCACGCTGCAAGTTACGAGCGGACAAATATACGTTTTTATTTGATTCTGGCAAAACGAAGAGCACCTTCTTGCCTTCAATTTCAAGATTCTTAAGAATACTTAAGAACTCTTTAGTCTTTGGAGCCTCAAAAGAGAAGTCTTCGAGCAATACGATGCTATTCTCCTGAGCCTTGTAAGAAAGGGCTGACTTACGAGCAAGAATCTTTACTTTTTTATTAAGTTTGAAGCGATAGTCGCGTGGCTTAGGACCGAAAACACGAGCACCACCTACGAGTACTGGTGAGTTGATGTCACCACGACGAGCACCGCCGCCACCTTTCTGACGACCAAGCTTACGAGTAGAGCCGCTCATTTCGCTTCTCTCCTTTGACTTAGCTGTACCCTGACGCTGGTTAGCGAGATACTGCTTTACGTCGAGATAGAGAACGTGATCGTTAGGCTCAATACCGAAAACAGCCTCATTAAGAGCTACCTTGCGGCCGGTCTCCTGACCTTTGATATCTAATACGCTAACTTCCATTATTTCTCAATTAAAACAGTTGAACCTTTGCATCCAGCGAACGAACCCTTTACTACGAGGAGGTTCTGCTCTGGAATTACCTTTAACACCTGAAGGTTCTGAGTAGTAACTCTGTCACCTCCCATTTGGCCGCCCATGCGCATACCCTTGAATACCTTTGCAGGATAAGAACATGCACCGATAGAACCCGGTTTACGAGCGCGGTCATCCTGACCGTGAGTAGACTGACCTACACCACCGAATCCGTGACGCTTTACAACGCCCTGGAAGCCTTTACCCTTAGATGTACCGATTACATCAACAAACTTGCAGTCGTTGAAGATTTCAACTGTAATGGTGTCACCGAGGTTGTACTCCTCATCAAACTTGAACTCGGCCAAGTACTTCTTAGGTGTTGTGCCGGCCTTCTTGAAGATTCCCATCATAGGCTGAGATGTACGATTCTCCTTAGCCTCGCCGAAACCTAACTGATAAGCCTTGTAACCGTCTTTCTCTAAAGTCTTTACCTGGGTTACAACACAAGGACCTACTTCGATAACAGTGCACGGAATATTCTTACCGTCGGCACTGAAAACGGATGTCATTCCGATTTTTTTTCCAATTAATCCTGGCATTTCAATTTACTTTTAAATAATTAGACTTTGATTTCTACTTCTACACCACTTGGCAACTCAAGCTTCATCAATGCATCTACAGTCTTAGCTGTTGAGCTATAGATGTCGATAAGACGCTTGAAATCTGAGAGCTGGAACTGCTCGCGAGACTTCTTGTTAACGAAAGTACTGCGGTTTACAGTAAAAATACGCTTGTGTGTTGGCAATGGAATAGGACCGCTGACGATAGCGCCTGTAGCCTTAACAGCCTTCACAATCTTCTCAGCTGACTTGTCAACCAACTGGTGGTCGTAGGACTTCAGCTTAATTCTGATTTTCTGACTCATTGTTAAAATTAAGTTATTAATATATGAATTGATTTAGTCTAATGGAAGAAGAGGTACGCTGCTTAAGAGTCATTCGCTAAGCAGCGCCTCATCTTACCTATTTGTTTCTTTATTACAGGAGTTCTGCGTGACCCTTAACCTCTTCCAACACAGCCTTAGCAATTGTTGAAGAGAGAGGTGCATGGTGATCATACTCCATTGAACTTGTAGCACGACCAGAAGTGATGGTACGCAAAGCTGTCACATAACCGAACATCTCTGCCAATGGAACCATTGCCTTAACGATACGTGCACCGCTGCGGCCTTCCTCCATACCCTGAACGAGACCACGACGCTTGTTCAAGTCGCCGATAACATCACCCATGTTCTCCTCTGGAGTAACAACCTCAACCTTCATGATAGGCTCCATCAGGACAGGACCAGCCTTAGGACAGAGAACCTTGAATGCCTGGTGAGCAACGAGCTCGAATGACAACTGATCAGAGTCTACTGGGTGGAAACTACCATCGGTCAAAGTTACCTTCAGACCAGTCATTGGGAAGCCACCGAGAACACCATTAGACAAGCAATCAGCAAAACCCTTCTGTACTGATGGAATGAATTCCTTAGGAATGTTACCACCCTTCACCTCGTTAATAAACTGCAAGTCGCCCTCCTTGTAATCCTCGTCCTTAGGACCGATTGTTACATCAATACAAGCGAACTTACCGCGACCACCAGACTGCTTCTTGTAAGTCTCACGGCTCTGAGCGAACTTAGTGATAGCCTCCTTATAGTTAACCTGTGGCTTACCCTGGTTACACTCAACCTTGAACTCACGCTTCAGACGGTCGATGATGATATCCAAGTGGAGCTCACCCATACCAGAGATGATTGTCTGACCACTCTGCTCGTCGGTACGTACGGTAAAGGTTGGGTCCTCTTCAGCCAACTTAGCGAGACCGTTATCCATCTTAGCGATGTCAGCCTGGCTCTTAGGCTCAACTGCGATAGAAATCACAGTATCAGGGAATGTCATAGACTCCAATACAATTGGGTGATCCTCATCACAGAGTGTATCACCTGTACGGATATCCTTGAAACCTACACCTGCACCGATATCACCAGCATCGATAGACTCCATTGGAATCTCCTGCTTAGAGTTCATCTGGAACAGACGGCTGATACGCTCGCGCTTGCCAGAACGTGGGTTGTAAACATAAGAACCAGCAACAACCTTACCTGAGTAAACACGGAAGAATACCAAGCGGCCCATAAATGGATCAGTAGCGATCTTAAATGCAAGAGCTGATGTTGGCTCATCCTCAGAAGGCTTACGATCCTCTTCCTCCTCTGTATCAGGGTTAGTACCAACGATATTAGGAGTATCCATTGGTGAAGGCAGGAATGCACATACATAGTCGAGCAAAGGCTGAACACCCTTATTCTTGTATGAAGAACCGAGCAACATTGGGCAGCACTCCATAGCACAGCAGCCCTTACGGATAGCTGCGAGAATCTTCTCCTCAGGAATATCCTGACCATCGAGATAAAGCTCCATTACTTCGTCATCAAAGTTGGCAGCACCCTCGAGCAACTTATCACGCCACTCAGCAGCTTCGTCAGCCAAGTCAGCAGGAATTTCCTCTACGTCATACTCAGCACCCATGGTTTCATCGTGCCAAAGGATAGCCTTCATCTTGATGAGGTCTACTACACCCTTGAAGTTTTCCTCTGCACCAATAGGAATCTGAATAGCAATTGGATTAGCACCCAAGATATCCTTCATCTGCTGTACTGTCTCGAAGAAGTTTGCACCAGAACGGTCCATCTTGTTTACATAACCAATACGAGGTACATTATACTTATCAGCCTGGCGCCATACAGTCTCAGACTGTGGCTGAACACCATCAGCTGCAGAATATGTAGCAACAGCACCATCAAGTACGCGGAGAGAACGCTCTACCTCAGCGGTAAAGTCAACGTGTCCCGGAGTATCGATCAAGTTAATCTTGTATGACTTGCCAAGATAGTTCCAGTTACAAGTTGTAGCAGCAGAGGTAATAGTAATACCACGTTCCTGCTCCTGAGCCATCCAGTCCATGGTAGCTGCACCATCGTGCACCTCACCAATCTTGTGAGTTTTACCAGTGTAGAACAAGATACGCTCTGATGTTGTTGTTTTACCGGCATCGATGTGAGCCATAATACCGATATTACGTGTCAAATGTAAATCGCGATTTGCCATTTTCTTTTTACCTATTTATTAAATTAGAATCTAAAGTGAGCAAATGCACGGTTAGCCTCAGCCATGCGGTGCATATCTTCCTTACGCTTGTATGCGCCACCCTGATTGTTGTAAGCATCCATAATCTCAGCAGCCAACTTGTCTGCCATTGTCTTACCACCACGCTTACGAGCGAAAGCAATAAGGTTCTTCATAGAGATACTCTCCTTGCGATCAGGACGAATTTCTGTAGGAACCTGGAAGGTAGCACCACCGATACGACGGCTCTTAACCTCAACCTGTGGAGTGATGTTATCGAGGGCCTGCTTCCAAATCTCAAGGGCAGACTTCTCCTCGTTAGACATCTTAGCCTTAACGGTATCAAGTGCATTGTAGAAAATCTCATAAGATGTATTCTTCTTACCGTCATACATCAAATGATTCACGAATTTAGAGACCTTTTGGTCATTGAAGACTGGATCTGGAAGGATCACTCTCTTCTTTGGTTTTGCTTTTCTCATTTTTTAAAAGAAAAAAATTAAATTCTGCATGGGGCTGTCCATTGTCTCTTCAACACTCGCACCCGAGTATTTACTCAACCTGTTACTTCTCCAGCAAAACGTTTGAAATAAAAATTTTGTTTTTGTTTCCTCAACTCTCGACCTTCTCCGGTCGTGAGTCTTTGGTTTTACGGCTTTACAAAGATTACTTCTTTGCCTTTGGACGCTTAGCTCCGTACTTAGAACGACGCTGTGTGCGGTTTGCTACACCTGCGGTATCAAGAGTACCACGAACGATGTGATAACGTACACCAGGGAGGTCCTTAACACGACCACCACGAACCAATACGATTGAGTGCTCCTGCAAGTTGTGACCCTCTCCTGGGATGTAAGAGTTAACCTCCTTAGAGTTTGTCAAACGAACACGGGCAACCTTACGCATTGCCGAATTAGGCTTCTTTGGAGTTGTTGTGTAAACACGGACACAAACACCACGACGCTGAGGACATGAATCCAAAGCTGGTGACTTGCTCTTGTCTACGAGAACTCGTCTGCCTTTTCTTACCAATTGTGAAATAGTAGGCATAATTTTACTTTTTAATTTATTATTTTTGTTTTGTTATTGTCAAATCCATAACGTCCCATATATTTCTGGCCGTTTTCGGGGTGCAAAGATACGACTTTTCTCGCAAAACACCTAACTAATTAAAAAGGAAGCTTTTCAAAATCGCAACATTTAACTTTATATAACTATTTGTTGCGTTTTTTAGAAGCCTTTTTAGTATTTCATGACATACAACTTACCAAATAGAAAGACGAAGTTGAACTAAAAAAGAGGTAAACTTTCAATGGTTCAGAACTTAAAGATATCAAAGGAGTTAAGGCAGATGTGTGCTTGCAAACGAAACGAAGACTAATTACTGTCACATTCATTTGCATACTTCTATAGAACACGCCATAACTCCTTTAATTATCTCTGTTTCAAATTATGCTTCACCCTTAGGAGTATTGAATGGAGCGATTGTACGCTCTGGCTCATTAGGCATCTTGATCTTGCCAAATGTCTGCTCATAATTGTATATGTTGCTCTGCAAAGCCTGCAACAAACGCTTGGCATGCTCAGGCGCCATAATGACGCGACTCTTTATTTGCGGCTGTGGCATTCCGGGGAGTGCGCAGGCGAAATCGAGGATAAAGTCCGAACTGGAATGGGTAATGAGCGCAAGGTTTGAGTAAATTCCTTCTGCTACCTCGGGGTTGATTCCCATCTGAAACTGATTCTGATTGTTCTTGTTATTATCTTCCATAATTCTTTAAGTTTATAAGGTTATTAATTTTATTAACGTTGCAAACTTACATAAAAAATCTGAGAACTGCAACTTTTTTGCAGCTTTTAATAAATACACATCAAATAACAGCAATTTCACTCCCGTACAAACGACTTCAAAATATCGTGGTTGTCACATTTATTATAATGTACGTCCGCATGCGCGCAAACATATTATATATAAAGAACAACTATAAAATAGCAGAAATCATAACTATATGTGCATAATAAATCCTTTGTGCCTGCCAAAAAACATGCTTCCAAAAGGAAGCGCAAGCATAAAATCCAACGAAGTATTTATTGTAGTCTAACGAAGCGCTTCATTAGGTGCTAAGGAAGCGCTTCGTTAAGGTGCAACAAAGCGCTTCGTTGAGTCATGAAGTTAACGACATTCTACGACACTCTTCGACACATGTGAGAAATGCATATTGTAACTTTGCCACCAAATAGCTATTACTACGGAATATGATAGGCAAGGAAAACGCGAAACATTCACCTTGACATGATAACAAAGGTTACAATGCTACTTTAGAAAAAAAAATATTTTTATCTACAATTATATAGATACAAAAAGGGATATGCCATTACTGACATATCCCTTTTATTGTATCAAATACTAAGATTACTCTCCCATGCCGGAGTCTGAATAATCAAGCACGTTCTTGCGATTAGCCTGCATGCGCTCATATTCTTCCTTAGAGCCAACAATAATCTTCTCCCATTGACGAAGGCCTGTTCCAGCTGGAATCAAGTGACCACAAATCACATTCTCCTTCATACCCTCAAGGTAGTCCACCTTACCACGGATAGCAGCCTCATTCAAGACCTTGGTAGTTTCCTGGAATGAAGCGGCACTCATGAAGCTCTTAGTACCCAAAGCAGCACGAGTAATACCCTGGAGTATCTGAGTAGATGTTGCAGCTACAGCGTCACGGACCTGAACCAACTTCATATCACGACGCTTCAGACCTGAATTCTCATCACGCAGTCTGCGAGCTGTAATAATCTGGCCAGGTTTGAGATTCTCACTGTCACCAGCGTCGGTAACAACCTTCTTGCCCCAGATACGATCATTCTCCTCGGCAAAATCGAGTTTATCTACCAATTCTTGCTCCAAGAATGTAGTATCACCCGGATCATCAATACGAACCTTACGCATCATCTGACGAACGATGATCTCAAAATGCTTGTCGTTAATAGCCACACCCTGAAGACGATAAACGTCCTGAACCTGGTTGACAATGTACTCCTGTACGGCAGTAGGGCCCTTGATAGCAAGAATATCGCCTGGAGTCACGACACCATCAGAAAGAGGTGTACCAGCACGAACGGCATCATGCTCCTGAACCAGAATCTGCTTAGAAAGAGATACGAGATACTTTTTCTGGTCGCCAGTCTTGGATGTAACAATAATCTCACGGTTACCACGCTTTACCTTACCCATGGTAATCTCACCGTCGATTTCTGAAACAACAGCAGGGTTTGATGGGTTACGAGCCTCAAACAACTCAGTTACACGTGGAAGACCACCAGTGATATCGCCAGCACCACCTACGGCACGTGGAATCTTCACCAAGGTCTCACCCGTCTTGATAGTCTGACCATCTTCTACGGCTACGTGTCCACCCACTGGGAAGTTGTATGTACCCAATACCTGTCCGTTAGCATCAACAACATCACAAGAAGGGACCATGGTCTTATTCTTGGAATCGGTGATAATCTTCTCGGTAAGACCGGTGGTTTCATCAGTCTCAGCACGGTAGGTAACACCCTCCTGAACGTCATTGAACTTCAATGTACCAGCATACTGGCTTACGATAACGGCGTTGAATGGGTCCCACTTGGCAATAACAGTACCCTTATCAACGACCTCACCTTCCTTGTGATAGAGTGAAGAACCATAAGGAACGTTCAATGTTGAAAGAACGATATTTGTATTAGGATCGACAAATCGGATTTCTGCCAAGTGGCTTACTACCATCTCGCACTTTACGTCATTGCCTTCCTCGTCTTCTTCTACAAATGGAACTGTGCTCAACTCATCGAACTCGATTCGTGATTTGTTCTTAGCCTCTATCTTGGCATTGGCAGCCGCGTTAGAAGCAATACCACCGGCGTGGAATGTACGAAGAGTAAGCTGTGTACCTGGCTCACCAATAGCTTGAGCAGCGATGACACCTACAGCCTCACCCAACTGTACCATGCGGGCAGTAGCCAAATTACGGCCATAACACTTCATGCAGACACCCTTCTTGCTCTCGCAGGTAAGTACCGAGCGAATCTCAACACTCTCAATAGGAGAATCTTCGATAGCTTTGGCCTTAGCCTCTGTTATCTCCTCACCGGCACGTACAATCAACTCGCCAGTTGTAGGATGAATAACATCATGTACAGATACACGACCGAGGATACGCTCATACAAAGTAGAAATCACCTCGTCACCGTTCTTCAAGGCTGTACAAACCAAACCACGCAAGGTACCACAGTCCTCCTCAGAAATAATCACATCATGGGACACATCGACAAGACGACGTGTCAGGTAACCAGCATCGGCAGTCTTCATAGCGGTATCAGCAAGACCCTTACGGGCACCGTGTGAAGAAATGAAGTACTCCAACACAGACATACCCTCCTTGAAGTTAGACAGAATTGGGTTCTCAATAATTTGAGCACCTTCAGCACCTGCCTTCTGAGGCTTAGCCATCAAACCACGCATACCAGACAACTGCTTAATCTGGTCCTTAGAACCACGGGCTCCAGAGTCAAGCATCATATACACAGCGTTGAATCCCTGATCAGCCTCGGTCATTTCCTTCATCAGCACATTACCGAGGTTGGTGTTTACATGAGTCCAGGTATCGATAACCTGATTGTAACGCTCCTTATCGGTAATGAAACCCATATTATAGTTATTGGTGATTTCCTCAATCTCCTTATGACCCTTAGCCACGATTTCTTCCTTCTCTGGTGGAATAATGATATCACCAAGGTTGAACGAAAGACCGGCAACGTAAGCCATACGATAACCGAGGTTCTTGATACCATCGAGGAACTCGCAGGCCTGTGCCATACCGACAGCCTTGATTACATCAGAAATAAGTCCGCGCAAAGTCTTCTTTGAAATAACATCATTGAAGAAGCCTACTTCCTCGGGAATAATCTGGTTTACAATAACACGACCTACAGATGTCTCAACCATATGCTTCTGCAACTTGCCATCTACGAGGTCGTTGACAATAACCTTTACAGGCGCGTGCAAGTCGCAACGTCCCTCATTGCGTGCAATCAAAGCCTCTTCAGGACCATAGAAAGACAAGCCCTCACCCTTGGCTCCTGGACGAATCTTGGTGATGTAATAAAGACCGAGCACCATATCCTGTGAAGGAACGGTGATAGGAGCACCATTGGCTGGGTTCAGGATGTTATGACTCTGAAGCATCAAAATCTGTGCCTCGAGAACAGCCTCATTGCTCAAAGGAAGGTGAACAGCCATCTGGTCACCATCGAAGTCAGCGTTGAAGGCTGTACATGCCAATGGGTGCAACTGAATAGCCTTACCTTCGATCATCTTAGGCTGGAAAGCCTGGATACCAAGACGGTGAAGAGTAGGAGCACGGTTAAGCATAACAGGATGACCCTTCATCACATTCTCGAGAATATCCCAGATTACTGGCTCACGACGATCAACAATCTTCTTGGCGCTCTTTACAGTCTTCACAATACCACGTTCTATGAGCTTGCGGATAATGAATGGCTTATAAAGCTCGGCAGCCATCAACTTAGGAAGACCACATTCACCCATCTTCAACTCAGGACCTACAACGATTACCGATCGAGCAGAATAGTCAACACGCTTACCCAGCAAGTTCTGACGGAAACGACCCTGCTTACCCTTCAATGAGTCAGAAAGTGATTTCAATGGGCGGTTGCTTTCGCTCTTCACAGCAGAGCTCTTGCGAGAGTTGTCGAACAAACTGTCAACAGCCTCCTGCAGCATACGCTTCTCATTACGGAGGATTACCTCTGGAGCCTTGATTTCCACCAATCGCTTCAAACGGTTGTTACGAATTATAACACGACGATAGAGGTCATTGAGATCTGAAGTGGCAAAACGACCTCCATCCAGAGGTACCAATGGACGGAGCTCAGGAGGAGTTACAGGGATGATCTTCATAACCATCCACTCAGGACGGTTGATACCCTTGCTGGCACGGAAGCCCTCTACAACTTGAAGACGCTTCAGAGCCTCTGTCTTACGCTGCTGGCTTGAATCATTGCTTGCACGGTCGCGTAACTCGTATGACAGAGAGTCGAGATCCAAGTTCTGCAGCAACTGATAAATAGCCTCAGCACCCATCTTTGCAATAAACTTGTTTGGATCCTCATCAGGAAGACGGTCGTTATCTGGGCTCAACTGATTGTCGATGATATCGATATACTCATCCTCTGTAAGAAGGTCGAGAGTATGAGAACCATTCAATTCCAAACCATCAGCATCCTTTCTGCCAGCCAGCGCACCTGGCTGTACTACAACATACTTCTCGTAGTAGATGACAGCATCAAGCTTCTTGGTAGGCATACCTAAGAGATAGCCAATTTTGTTAGGCAATGAACGGAAATACCAGATGTGAGCCACTGGCACAACCAGTTCAATATGACCAGAACGTTCACGACGGACCTTCTTCTCGGTCACCTCAACACCACATCGGTCACAGACGATACCCTTGTAACGGATACGCTTATACTTACCGCAAGCACACTCATAGTCCTTGGTAGGACCAAAGATGCGCTCGCAGAAAAGTCCGTCACGTTCGGGCTTATATGTACGATAATTAATGGTTTCGGGCTTTGTAACCTCACCATACGAATTTTCCAGGATCTCCTCAGGAGAGGCAAGACCGATGGTAATCTTCGTAAAATTATTCTTTACCTTAGTATCTTTTTTGAAAGCCATGTTTCTATATCTAAATTAGGGGTTCTCAAAATTAATCAAGTTTGATGCTCAGACCAAGACCACGAAGCTCATGGAGCAATACGTTGAGAGACTCAGGAATACCAGGAGTTGGCATTGGGTCGCCCTTAACGATAGCCTCATATGCCTTGCTACGACCTACAACATCATCCGACTTGATAGTCAGAATCTCCTGCAGTACGTGGCTTGCGCCGAATGCCTCGATGGCCCAAACCTCCATCTCTCCAAATCGCTGACCACCAAACTGGGCTTTACCACCAAGTGGCTGCTGTGTGATGAGAGAGTAAGGACCGATAGAACGAGCGTGCATCTTGTCCTCTACCATATGACCCAACTTCAAGAAGTAAGTCATACCAACAGTAGCAGGCTGGTCGAACTGCTCACCAGTCTCTCCATCGTATAGATATGTAGAGCAGAAACGTGGCAAACCAGCCTTGTCTGTCCATACTGAGAGATCATCAAGCTTAGCACCATCGAAGATAGGAGTAGCAAACTTAACACCCAACTTCTTACCGGCAGCACCAAGAATACACTCAAAGATCTGACCCAAGTTCATACGAGAAGGCACACCCAATGGGTTCAACACCATATCAACGGGACGTCCATCTGCCATAAATGGCATATCCTCTGTGCGCACAACCTTAGACACAATACCCTTATTACCGTGACGACCTGCAAGTTTATCACCTACCTGAATCTTACGCTTCTTGGCAATGTAAACCTTAGCCATCTGAAGAATACCAGAAGGAAGTTCATCACCAATAGTAATTGCAAACTTGCGACGCTTCAGTTCTGCATCAAGCTGCTTGTACTTGCGGATATAGTTCATAATCAGAGTCTGAATCAAACCATTGGTATGATCGTCATCAGTCCAGTTGTTTGACTGAACGCCATCATATTCCAGGTTCTTCAGCGCAGCAGTAGTAAACTTGCTGCCCTTGGTGATGATTTCAGCACCAGTATAATCCTTCACACCCTGAGAAACCTTACCCTCGGTCAATGTGAGCAACTTGTCAACAAGGATATCTTTCAAGTCATCGTTCTTTGCCTCGTATTCCTCGTCAATCTTGGCAAGAATAATCTTGTCCTGCTTCTTTGACTCTCGAGTTTTAATAGCACGAGAGAAGAGTTTCTTGTCAATAACAACACCACTTAGTGATGGGTTAGCCTTCAATGAAGAATCCTTCACATCGCCTGCCTTGTCACCAAAGATAGCACGGAGCAACTTCTCTTCAGGAGAAGGATCGCTCTCACCCTTAGGAGAAATCTTACCAATCATGATATCACCTGGCTCAATACGAGCACCAACACGTACGATACCATTATCATCCAAATCCTTTGTAGCTTCCTCGCTAACGTTAGGAATATCGCTGGTAAACTCCTCCATACCACGCTTGGTCTCACGAACATCAAGTGAATACTCGTCTACGTGTACAGAAGTAAGCACATCCTCGCGAACCATACGCTCTGAGATAACGACAGCATCCTCATAGTTGTAACCCTTCCAAGGAATATAAGCTACAAGCAGGTTGCGGCCCAATGCCAACTCTCCATTCTCGGTTGCATAACCCTCTGTCAGGATATCACCCTTCTTGACACGCTGTCCCTTATTACAGATAGGACGGAGGTCGATAGTCATATTCTGGTTGGTACGGCGGAACTTTGGAATACGATACTCCTTCAAAGCTGGCTCGAAGCTTACAAATTCCTCTTCCTCTGTACGATCGTAAAGGATACGGATAGTAGTAGCATCTACATATTCGATAACACCCTCACCCTCAGCAGTAACCATAGTACGAGAATCCTCACATACCTGCTTCTCCAAACCAGTTCCTACTATAGGAGCATCGTTGTGAAGCAATGGAACAGCCTGACGCATCATGTTACATCCCATCAGCGCACGGTGACCATCATCATGCTCCAAGAAAGGAATCAGACCAGCAGAAACAGAAGCAATCTGCTGGGGAGACACATCAACAAGGTCAACCTCAGAAGGCTCTACAACTGGATAATCAGCATCCTGACGACATTTTACAACATCACGGATGAATGTACCCTCTTCCGTCAAAGGAGCATTTCCCTGACCGATAATCTTATTCTCCTCATCCTCAGCAGTGAGATATACCACATCCTTGTTGTCCATATCCACCTTACTGTCTGTTACCTTACGATAAGGAGTGATGATAAATCCAAGGTCATTAATCTTAGCATACATACAGAGTGAAGAAATCAAACCGATGTTAGGACCTTCAGGACTCTCAATAGGACAAAGACGACCATAATGAGTATAGTGAACGTCACGAACCTCAAAACCCGCACGCTCACGTGACAAACCGCCAGGACCCAATGCAGAGAGACGACGCTTATGTGTAACCTCAGCCAGAGGGTTGGTCTGGTCCATAAACTGAGACAATGGGTTGGTACCGAAGAATGAGTTGATAACACTTGAGATAGTCTTTGCGTTGATCAAATCGGTAGGGGTAAACACCTCATTGTCGCGAACGTTCATACGTTCACGGATAGTACGGCTCATACGAGCCAAACCAATAGAGAACTGGTTAGCCAACTGTTCACCTACAGTGCGTACACGACGATTTGACAAGTGGTCAATATCGTCAACAGTAGCATTGGAGTTAACCAGCTGAATCAAATATTTGATAATCTCGATAATGTCGTCCTTTGTCAAAACACGAACGTCCATATCAGTATCGAGACCTAATTTCTTATTAATACGATAACGGCCTACCTCACCCAAGTCATATCGCTTATCAGAGAAAAAGAGGTTCTGGAACACCTCACGAGCACTTGCATCATCGGCAGGATCAGCATTGCGCAACTGGCGATAGATATAAGTAACAGCTTCCTTCTCTGAGTTACTTGGATCCTTGGCCAAAGTATTGAAGATGATAGTGTACTTATTGGCAGCCTCCTCGTCCTTATGCAACAGCACAGTAGAAGCTCCACTATCACAGATTTCGTCGATATTCTCAGCAGTAAGTTCTGTCTCACGCTCCATGATCACCTCATTACGTTCGATAGAAACCACCTCGCCGGTATCCTCATCAACGAAGTCCTCATTCCAACTCTTCAATACACGAGCTGCCAACTTACGACCGATGGCAGCCTTCATGTTTTTCTTATTGACCTTTACCTCCTCAGCAAGATCGAAAATCTGAAGAATATCCTTATCCTGCTCATAACCAATAGCACGGAGCAAGGTCGTTACAGGCAACTTCTTCTTACGGTCGATGTAAGCATACATCACATTGTTGATATCTGTAGCAAACTCTATCCAACTACCCTTGAATGGGATTATACGCGCAGAATAAAGCACAGTACCATTGGCATGAACGCCCTGACCGAAGAACACACCAGGAGAACGATGTAACTGCGATACAACAACACGCTCAGCACCATTGATGACGAAAGTACCGTTCTCTGTCATGTAAGGAATAGTACCCAAGAATACATCCTGGATGAAAGTACCGAAATCCTCATGATCTGGGTCTGTACAGTAAAGTTTCATCTTAGCCTTCAAAGGTACACTATACGTAAGACCTCTCTCCAAGCACTCATCAATAGAATAGCGTGGAGGGTCAATATAGTAATCCAAGAACTCAAGAACGAAATTATTACGAGTATCGGTGATAGGGAAGTTCTCAGAGAACACCTTATACAAACCGTCATTCTTGCGTTCCTCAGGCGGAGTATCCAACTGTAAGAAGTCTTTAAAAGACTTTAACTGCACATCGAGGAAATCCGGATATGGGTACGGATTATGAACGCTGGCAAAATTTACTCTGTTATCAACAATTTTTGTAGCCATTAGAAGTTATTAAATGGTTTATCAAAATAATAAAAGACACAAAAAGGTTAGGACTCGCCTACTGGGAGAATCCTAACCATATATTAAGAGATGTAAACTCTAAATTACTTGAGCTCTACCTTAGCACCAGCTGCCTCGATAGCCTTCTTCAAGTTCTCAGCCTCGTCCTTAGCAACGCCTTCCTTGATTGTAGAAGGAGCACCGTCTACGAGATCCTTAGCCTCCTTCAAACCGAGACCACAAGCCTCCTTAACGGCCTTTACAACCTGGAGCTTTGTAGCACCAACCTCAGCGAGGACAACGTCGAAAGAAGACTTCTCCTCAGCTGCAGCTGCACCACCAGCAGCAGGACCAGCAGCTACAGCTACAGCTGCAGCAGCAGGCTCAATACCATACTCGTCCTTGAGGACTGTTGCCAACTCATTAACTTCCTTAACAGTAAGATTTACTAACTCTTCTGCAATAGCTTTAATATCTGCCATTTTTATTCTAATTTAAATTTTGTTTATACTAATTAATTTAATAACATTGTGAGATTACTCAGGACGCTCGCCCAATGTCTTAAGCACACCATGGATGGTGTTGCTTCCTGATTGAAGAGCAGATACAACGTTCTTCGCTGGAGACTGAAGCAAAGCCACAATTTCTGCGATAACCTCATTCTTGCTCTTGAGTGCTGCAAGTTCGCCAAGTTTATCGGCACCTACATAGAAGCTTTCTTCTGCATAAGCAGCCTTCAAAGCTGGGATACCTTCCTTGTCATACTCTTTCAGCATTTTAGCTGGTACATTAGCAGTGTTAGTGAACAACACAGCTGTATTACCCTTCAAACTTCCGTACAACTCAGAGAAATCGATGTCAGAAGCCTCGAACGCCTTGTGAAGCAAGTTGTTCTTAACAACAACCATCTTGATTTCACTCTTGAAGCACTTACGACGAAGATTGCTGGTCTTCTCAGCATTCAATCCTGTAACGTCTACAAGATAGAAGTGAGGATACTCCTTAAGCTTCTGTCCAAGTTCGGTGATAATGGTATCTTTAATTTCTTTCTTCATTTTACAAAACTTTTAGAGTTATTCAACTGATTTAGGATCAATCTTGATACCCTTACTCATAGTGCTTGAAATAAAGATACTCTTGATATATGTACCTTTAGCAGCAGCAGGCTTCAACTTGATAACGGTTGCAATAAACTCCTTAGCATTTCCGTAGATCTGCTCAGCTGTCATGCCTACCTTACCGATTGATGTGTGGATAATACCAGCCTTATCAACCTTAAAGTCAATCTTACCTTGCTTAACTTCCTTTACTGCCTTAGCAACGTCCATAGTTACAGTGCCACTCTTAGGGTTAGGCATCAAGCCACGAGGACCAAGCACGCGACCCAAAGGACCAATCTTACCCATGCAAGAAGGCATAGTGATGATGACATCAATATCTGTCCATCCACCCTTGATCTTTTCAACGTATTCGTCGAGACCAACATAATCAGCACCTGCTTCCTTAGCAGCAGCTTCCTGATCAGGAGTACAAAGCGCGAGCACACGGGTAACCTTACCAGTTCCGTTTGGCAATGAAACAACGCCACGAACCATCTGGTTAGCCTTACGTGGGTCTACACCCAAGCGTACATCAATATCCAGAGATGCATCAAATTTGGTTGTGGTAATTTCCTTAACCAACTCTGCAGCCTCTTTCAATGTGTATGCCTTCCCTGCTTCAACCTTATCAGCTACTGATTTTTGATTTTTTGTCAGTTTACTCATTTTTCTAATTGAAGTTATAAATTATTTACCAGGGAAGTCCCCTTTTACAGTAATACCCATACTTCTTGCAGTACCAGCGATGAGCTTCATAGCTGATTCTACAGTAAAGCAATTCAAGTCCTTCATTTTGTCCTCAGCAATAGTCTTCACCTGATCCCAAGTAAGACTTGCTACCTTCTGACGGTTAGGCTGAGATGAGCCACTCTTAATTTTAGCAGCTTCCTTCAACTGAACAGCAGCAGGAGGAGTCTTGATGATGAAATCGAATGACTTGTCAGTGTAGTATGTGATAACAACTGGCAATACTTTACCTGCTTTATCCTGGGTACGGGCGTTGAATTCCTTGCAGAATCCCATAATGTTAATACCTTTAGAACCCAGTGCAGGTCCTACTGGAGGTGAAGGATTTGCAGCGCCACCTTTAATCTGTAATTTGATTAATCCAGCAACTTCTTTAGCCATTTCTTTGTTAATATTTAAAAATTGAAACTTTATAAAAGGCAATGTACTCGTAACAATACATTATTCCTTTTCTACTTGCATAAAACCAAGCTCTAACGGAGTCTTACGTCCGAAGATCTTAACCATCACCTTCAGCTTGTGCTTCTCGGCATTTACTTCCTCGATAACACCACTGAAACCACTAAATGGACCATCTGTAACCTTAACTGTCTCATCCACTGCATAAGGAGTATCAAGATTCTCCTCAAATTCAGTTTCTTCGGCAGTGCCCAACATACGATTAATGTCAGACTGAGGTACCGGTGTAGGATCATCCAAACCTCCAAGGAAACCCAAAACATTAGGGCAAAAACGCAACGTATGAGCTACATCACCCTTCAGTTTAGCTTCCACAAAGACATAACCTGGGAGAGCCACTTTATCTTTAACGACTCTCTTACCATTACGCACAGTTGCATGCTTCTCAACTGGTATCAACACCTGAGAAACATTAGCTGCAAGTAAATCATTGTGCTTCATCTCAGCCTCGATGTATTCTTTCACCTTAGCTTCTTTACCACTAACGGCTTTGAGCACATACCACTTATTTCCTGTGTCTGCCATTTCCTTAAAAATTAACCTGGATAAACTACTCCCATTAACGCTTTAAAGATAGAATCCATTGCGAACACCACCAATGCAATGACAAGGGAAGCAGATAATACAACCATTGCACTATGGGTAAGTTCGGCACGTGTAGGCCAAGTAGTCTTATGCGCAAGTTCATTATAACATGTCTTGCAATAATTTACTATCTTATTCATATTATCTTCTAATTAGCACGGGTTGGAGGGCTCGAACCCCCGACACCTGGTTTTGGAGACCAGTGCTCTACCAACTGAGCTAAACCCGTAAAAAAAAATCCCCGCCACCGCAGTAGCGGGGACATATATAGTAAATTACGTATTTACTTTATTACTTAACGTCGTCGAGAATTGCTGTAATCTGACCAGAACCTACTGTACGACCACCCTCACGGATAGCGAAACGAAGACCCTCGTTCAAAGCAACCTTGTAGATCAACTCTACCTCGATCTCTACGTTATCACCAGGCATTACCATCTCAACTCCCTCTGGAAGCTTGATCTCACCTGTACAGTCCATAGTACGGAGATAGAACTGAGGACGATATTTGTTACCGAATGGAGTATGACGACCACCCTCTTCCTTCTTCAATACGTAGATAGAAGCCTTGAAGTGATCGTGAGGAGTAATAGCACCTGGGTGCACAACTACCATACCACGCTTAACCTCTGCCTTATCAATACCACGGAGGAGCAAACCTACGTTATCACCTGCCTCACCTTCAGCGAGAACCTTGCGGAACATCTCAACACCAGTGATTACAGACTTCTTATCCTCACCAAGACCGAGCAACTGAACCTCGTCACCTACCTTGCAACGACCAGTCTCAATACGACCTGTAGCAACAGTACCACGACCAGTGATTGAGAATACGTCCTCAACAGGCATCAAGAAAGGCTTGTCAACCTCACGCTCAGGCTCCTGAATCCACTCGTCAACAGTGTCCATCAAAGTCTCTACAGACTTAACCCACTTTTCAACGCCGTTCAAAGCACCGAGAGCAGAACCACGTACGATTGGAGTATCCTCCTCGTAACCATACTGCTCGAGGATCTCATGAAGCTCCATCTCAACGAGCTCAAGCATCTCCTCATCGTCAACCATATCACACTTATTCAAGAAAACAACCAAACGAGGTACGTTTACCTGACGTGCAAGAAGTACGTGCTCACGTGTCTGTGGCATAGGACCATCAGTAGCAGCACAAACCAAGATAGCACCATCCATCTGAGCAGCACCAGTAACCATGTTCTTTACATAGTCAGCGTGACCAGGACAGTCTACGTGTGCATAGTGACGCTTTGCTGTTTCATACTCAATGTGAGCTGAGTTGATAGTGATACCACGCTCTTTCTCTTCAGGAGCATTATCGATCTGATCGAAAGACTTAACTGCCTCAGATGTACCGAGCTTCTCGTTCAATACCTTAGAGATGGCAGCGGTCAGAGTAGTCTTACCATGGTCAACATGACCAATTGTACCAATGTTAACATGCGGTTTGGTACGCACGAATTCTTCTTTAGCCATAGCTTTTCTTTTTATTTATATAAATGAATAATCTGTTCCTCTACCATCCTACTATTTTCTTAGAACGATAGAGCTGTAACTGAGAGTTGAACTCAGGACCTCTTCCTTACCAAGGAAGTGCTCTACCACTGAGCTATTACAGCAAGTTAATAAATTGAGCGGAAAACGGGGCTCAAACCCGCGACCCCCAGCTTGGAAGGCTAGTGCTCTATCAACTGAGCTATTTCCGCAAATTAAGAAAAAGTGGGTGGTGATGGATTCGAACCACCGAAGGCATAGCCAGCAGATTTACAGTCTGCCCCATTTGGCCACTCTGGTAACCACCCTTATTTTCTTTCTTGAGCCTCTTGTCGGATTCGAACCAACGACCCCGAGATTACAAATCACGTGCTCTGGCCAACTGAGCTAAAGAGGCAAATCCTTGCAGCCATTTTAAGGCTTAAAAAGGAAGCTGTTGTAAAACGGCTGCAAAGATACGACTATTTTTTGGAACCACCAAAACTTTTCGTTATTTTTTTAGTGATTGCGCATTTTTTCTTTAAATTTGGTCAACTGAACCTTCATTGCATCCACTGTCAGATCTATTCCTTCCTCAAAAGTGTCGCAGACTTTTTCGACAAAGAGTTTAGATCCTGGCACTGCGACCTCCAGCTGAACTTCCTTATTCATTGCTGTGGCTGGTTTCACGACCTTTAATTGCACCTCTACTTTCTGTATATCTTCATAAGTTTTCTCTAACTTGGCGACTTTCTTTTCGATAAACGCCTGTAACTTCTCGGTAGCATCGAAATGAATCGACTGAATCTTAATTTCCATAGTGACCTCCATTTTTTAAAAGGTTATGCCCTGGGGTGGGCTTCTGTATAAACTCGCTTCAACTGCTCAAAGGTCGTATGCGTATAAATCTCCGTTGTGGAGAGCCGCGAATGACCAAGCAATTGCTTTAAACTCTCAATATCTGCCCCATGGTTTAGCATAGCTGTTGCAAACGTATGCCTTAACACATGTGGGCTTTTCTTTTTCAACGAGCAGAACCTTGCAAGGTTTTCCTTTACGATGCGCTGCACCAAATCAGGTTTGATGCGCAAACCTGTTTCCGATACCAACAGTGCCGCCGTCTTACGACTTACAGTCCTGTTTCGCTCTTCCACATAGTTTTCTATCATGGATTTCAACTCGTTGCCAAAGGGAATAACGCGCTGCTTGTCGCCTTTTCCTGTCACCTTTATGAATTGCCCCGTCAAGTTCACCGCCTCATCATCCATGCCTACAAGTTCCGCTAAGCGAACTCCTGTTTCGTAGAACATCATGATTATCAAACGGTCCCGAAGCCCCTTAAAGTCATCTCCCCAAGCCTGCTTATCGAGCAAGTCATTAATCTCATTCTCTTTCAAGAACTGCGGGAGAGGCCTGCTGCGTTTAGGGCTTCGAATGGCATGAGCAGGATCTGAGGAGATAAATTCCCTTGCCAGAGCAAACTTAAAAAAGCCTTTCACCGCACTAAGACGGCGCGCCACTGAACTGGGGGAATTTCCTTTATCTACCATGCTTTCCATCCAGTCTCGGATAATGTCAGTATCTATGGTCTCCCACGTCAATCCTTCATCTTTATCCAAGAAGTATGCCTCAAATGCATACAGGTCTTCAGCATAACTTGTTACCGTCCTCGGAGACCTATTAAGCTCCTGCGACAGGTAATCAAGGAATTCTTTGACAGTCATTTTACGTTACTCATTACCTTTATCGGCAACGAAAATACGAAAATTAATTTGAACTACCAAATTTTTTGAGGTTTTTTTACTATTATTCCTCGTTTGCGCGCAACTGCTGTACGTAGATGGCGTGTTCCATCTTGAGACGCTTCAAAACAGAAGGCTTGTCATACTGCTGACGAGCGCGGAGCTCCTTAACAATGCCTGTCTTTTCGAACTTTCTCTTAAACTTCTTGAGAGCTCTCTCGATGTTCTCACCGTCTTTAACTGGTACAATAATCATTTTGTTTTGCTTTTAATTTATTATGTTAAACTTATGTTGTTTCTTTGCTAAAAGGGCATAGCGCCACAATTTGCGGGTGCAAAATTACGCTTTATTTATCAAACTACCAAGATTTTACACGTTTTTTTGTTCTAAATTGTTCATTTTAGTGGCTTTGTGGCTTCCTTAAGCCAGTTTTTATCATCTTCTTCGAGCCAAGGTGACAGTTTTTCAAACACCATTCTATGATAATCATTAAGCCACATCTTCTCTTCTGGCGTCATCAACTCCATTTCTATAGGAGCAGTGTCTATAGGGCAAAGAGTAAGAGGCTCCATCTGTAGAAATTTTCCAAAATCTGTCTGCACGTAATTTGTAACAAGCAGAGTGTTCTCTATACGAACGCCAAACTCTCCTGCCAGATAGATGCCAGGTTCATCAGTAATGGTCATTCCTGCTCTCAAAGGTGTAGGCTTCCATTCCATACGTATCTGATGAGGACCTTCATGCACGCTCAAGTAAGAACCTACACCATGACCGGTTCCATGCAAATAGTTAAGGCCTTCACGCCAAAGGCATCTGCGCCCCACTGCATCAAGCTGTGTACCCGAGGCGCCATCTGGGAACTTAACAAGTTCTATCTGTATATGAGCTTTGAGAACGAGTGTATAGATGCGTTTCATCTTCTCGCTCACAGGTCCAAGAGCTATCGTTCGGGTTATATCTGTGGTTCCGTCTTGATATTGGGCACCAGAATCGATAAGAATCATCCCTTCAGGACGAAGCTGAGCATCCGTCTGCGGTGTGGCTTCATAATGAACGATGGCACCATGTTCCTGATAACCGGCAATGGTATCGAAGGAAATATCACGAAAAAGAGGTTGTTCTGAACGGAGGGAAGTCAACTTGCGATCAACAGACATTTCTGTTTGTCCACCCATCTCTACCGCCGGCTTCAACCAACGCAGGAACTTCACCATTGCTATTCCATCCCGCAACATAGCCCGCCGGAATCCCTTCACCTCGGTTTCGTTCTTTACGGCCTTCATAACAGGAATAGGCGAAGCCGAAGACACGATCTCCTGACATTTCACAGCCTTCCACAGCCGATAGCTTGTTTCGTCACCATCAAGCAAGATATTATATTCCGAGTAAGTCCTCAGTTCATCTTCCACCTTATTATATTTATATAGGGAGACACCATTATCGGCAAGATAAGCCGTCACCTGCGGTGTAAGTTTTCGCTCGTCCACAAAAAGAGAAACCTTATTGGAAGAGATCAGCAAATAACTCACAAAGACCGGCACACAATGAACATCCGTACCACGAAGGTTGAGTGTCCAGGCTATATCATCGAGAGCCGACACGAGCATACCATCTGCATGCAGCACACGAAGAGCCTTACGAATACGCAAGAGCTTAGACTGCAAAGTCTCACCTGCATATTCCAAAGGTTGAATCTCAACAGGAAAATCAGGAATAGACGGACGATCTTTCCAGATAATGTCTAACGGATCAAAATTGGTACGCACAGTGATACCTCCCTTCTGGCGAAGGTCGGCAACCAGCGCCTGCGTCTCATGATAGGAGTTAACCATTCCATCGAGTCCCACCTCAGGAGAATCAACCTCAGCCAACTGCTCTCCCAACCACTGAGCTATAGTAGGCGTACCGTCCACCCGCTGTTTCATCAGTTGATATTCAGTGCCTTTCAACTGCTGTTCTGCAGCTAAGAAATAGCGCGAATCAGTCCACAACGCAGCCTTCGTAAGAGTAACTACAGCAATACCAGCCGAACCATTAAAGCCCGATATCCACTCACGGCCCTGCCAATGAGGAGCCACATATTCACTCTGATGCGCATCAGTGCTGGGGAAGATAAATGCCGCCAATTTTTCACGCTTCATCACTTCTCTCAGACTATCTAATCTTTGTTTTATCACATCTACCATATCCTTAATTGCTAAATAGAGATTACAAAGATAAACATTTTAAGAATTAATCACAAATTTAAGCGAAAAATATTGCACGATTTACATTACTTTTTAGTAATTTTGCGGTCGAAAAAGAAAAAAGCACTCAGAAGGAGCGCTGAAGGTTCAGTCAAAACTTTTCAACAGAAATTATAAACAATTTAAAATATATTGTAGTTATGGAATTTTTAAGTAATGACAAGCTTTTGATCGTCGGTGCCGGCGGTATGATTGGTTCTAACATGGTACAGAGCGCTTTGATGCTCGGCCTCACTCCCAACATTTGTCTTTATGACATCTATGAGCCAGGTGTTCATGGTGTTTTCGACGAAATCCAGCAGTGCGCATTCCCAGGCGTTAACGTAACTTATACAGTAAATCCTGAGGAGGCTTTCACTGGTGCCAAATATATCATTTCTTCTGGTGGTGCTCCTCGTAAGGAAGGTATGACCCGTGAGGATCTTTTGAAGGGCAACTGCAAGATCGCTGCTGAATTCGGTGACAACATCAAGAAGTTCTGCCCAGACGTAGAGCACGTTGTTGTTATCTTCAACCCTGCTGACGTAACAGCCCTCACTGCACTTATCCACTCTGGTTTGAAACCAAACCAGCTCACATCTCTCGCAGCCCTTGACTCTACTCGTTTGCAGCAGGCTTTGGCTCTCGAGTTCGGTGTACAGCAGGATAAGGTAACAGGTGCACACACTTATGGTGGTCACGGTGAGCAGATGGCAGTATTTGCTTCTCAGGTAAAGGTAGACGGCAAGCCATTGTCAGAGATGGGTCTTTCAGCTGAGCGCTGGGAGGAAATCAAGCACCACACTGTACAGGGTGGTTCTAACATCATCAAGCTCCGTGGCCGTTCTTCATTCCAGAGTCCTGCCTACAATGCTGTCAAGATGATCGAGGCTGCTATGGGTGGTGAGAAGTTCACATTGCCTGCAGGTTGCTATGTAAATCATGATAAGCTCGGCTTCAAGAACGTAATGATGGCAATGCCTACTACTATCGACAAGACTGGCGTTCACTTCACAGAGCCTACAGGTACTGCTGAGGAGATTGCAGCCTTGAACAAGTCTTACGAGCACCTCTGCAAGATGCGCGACGAGATCGTTGAGTTGGGCATCGTTCCTGCAGTAGATGAGTGGAAAGAGATGAATCCAAACTTGTAATTCTTCTCTCGTAGAAAGATTATAAGATAAAATAAAGGCTGAATTGTGAGAGTCTAATTCTTGCAATTCAGCCTTTTCATTTTATCTACCTTTAGCCACGATGTACTTCTTCCGCCACCATATCATGCTTTACATTATCAGCATAATATTTCGGAAGAGGCTTGCTCATCGCATAAAGATATTCTGGTTCAAAACCGATTTCATTATTCCAATCGATCGTAAATGGGTCAAGGATAAAATGACGAAAATACTCTTTATCTGCCAACATTTTAAGCATACCCCTACCCGATGTAACAAGTTCGCTAAAATCAAGCAATCTTGTCTCACCATTGCTAAACTCAGCAACTATACTATAATCGCCGACATAGCTTGCACTCTTTATCGTCAAAATATCATCCATGTTATTCCAAAGGTTTAATTTTATTAGGAGACTTGAACTCTCGTAAGAGTTCCCAATTCTCCATCAACTCTCGTTTGTGCAAGTCCAACCACTCATACACAAGGGTCAAGGCTCTTCTGGGAAGCGAACCTTTGACGATACCTTCCTCTATGGTAACAATTGCTTTGTAATCATTGTACCACACATGGAAATGTGGCGGATTATGCTCACTCACATACATATAAATAACTATCCCATAAAAATGACTTATCTCTGGCATATTTTTGTATTTTTAATTTTGATAAGGCAAAGATACGTTTTCATTTCCTATTTTCCAAGAGTTTTGCAAAATATTTCTTCAAAATATATTTTCTAGAATATCAGAGCATACACATGCGGATTTTCCAACTGGCTCTGTCACCGTCACCTCTTATAAGTAATAAAGTTACATCTTTCCGTAAAAATGATAATCACATTTTGGCATTATTTTTGTAACTTTGCAACCGAAATGGAAAAGATTTCTTTCCTGACAGATAATAGCATATATATAATAAGGTATAGAAAAAAAATGAAAAAGATAGAAAACAAGACTTTCGGAGGCGAGCGTCCGCTCTTTGGCGCACACGACGTTCGTTTGGAAGATATTACGATTATCGATGGCGAATCGGGCATCAAGTGTTGCAACAATATAGAGTGCCACAACTCCAAGTTCTATGGCAAATATCCATGGTGGCATGTAAACGGATCACTTATCACCAACTGCTATTTCGCACCCGAGAGCCGTTCCGCCATCTGGTATTCAGACAATATGGTGATGAAAGACTGTACCATTGACGGGCCGAAGTTCTTTCGCGAAATGAGGAATCTCGAGTTAGAGAACGTATCCATCAATGATGCCGACGAGACTTTCTGGAAGGTAGACGGTCTGAAACTGAAAAACGTTAAGTTGCACGATGGCACCTACCCTTTCATGTTCTCTAAGAACATCTTTGTAGACGGCTTGGAAAGCGACTCCAAATATGTATTCCAATACTGCCACAACGTAGAGGTACACCACGCACATATCACAACCAAGGACAGTTTCTGGGAATGTGAGAATGTGACGGTTTATGACTCAGAACTCAACGGCGAATACCTTGCCTGGCACAGCAAGAACATCAAGTTGGTGCGTTGTCATATCAGTGGAGAGCAACCACTCTGCTACATGGACCATGTGACATTGGAGGATTGCACCTTCGACCCAGGATGCGACCGTGCCTTTGAGGACTGTTCCAACATCGATGCACACATTAAAGGGGCTATTACCAATATCAAGAACCCCATCTCGGGCAGAATAGAAGCAGACGGAATAGGAAGCATCACCTATACAGAATTCGCCAAAGCACCCAAAGAAGCATGCGAAATCATTGACAAGTCAAAGTAAAAAGGAAAGAAACTGAATTATGAAATACAATTTTGATGAAATTATAGACCGCCGTGGCACCAACTCCTACAAATGGGACTTGGTGAAAGAAGAAGGCGTAATACCCATGTGGGTGGCGGATATGGATTTCCAGACAGCCCCTTGCGTCATCGAAGCCCTGCAGAAGCGTGTGGCTCACGGCATCTTCGGTTACACCCTTGTTCCCGACTCTTACTACGAGGCCATCATCAGCTGGTTCTCGCGTCGCCACCAGTGGAACATACAGAAAGACTGGATTCTCTACACATCAGGCGTAGTGCCAGCCATCTCTTGCTGTCTGAAAGCAATCTGTATGCCAGGCGAGAAAGTGCTGGTACAAACCCCAGTGTACAACTGCTTCTTCTCTTGCATCAGAAACTGCGGTTGCGAAGTGATAGAAAATGAGTTGAAACGTGTCGGCAACTGCACCTACGAAATCGACTTCGAAGACTTCGAACGCAAGTGCGCCGACGAGAAGACGACAGCCTTCCTGCTCTGCAACCCTCACAATCCGGCAGGACGTGTATGGAAGAAAGAGGAACTGGAACGCATGAGCAACATCTGCCAAAAGCATGGTGTAAAGGTAATCGCCGACGAAATACACTGCGAGCTTATCATGCCTGGCTATCAGTACACACCCTTTGCCAGCATCAACGAGGCTTGCCGCGACAACTGCGTGGTATTGAATTCTCCATCAAAGTCCTTCAATATCGCCGGCCTGCAGATTGCCAACATTATTTGTTCTGACGCATCATTGCGGCGCCGCATCGACCGAGCCATCAACATCAACGAGGTTTGCGATGTCAATCCATTTGGCGTGATTGCCCTCCAGGCAGCCTATAACGAGGGAGAGGAATGGCTCGACGAACTCAATCAATACCTTTACGAAAATTACCAGGCAGTGAAAGAGTTCTTCAATACAGAGTTGCCACAGGTTCGCGTTACCCGACTGGAGGGAACCTACCTTGTATGGCTCGACATACTGCCATTCGAACTGTCAAGCGACGAAGCTTACGAGAAACTAATGAACGATGGTAAAGTATTCGTCAACAGCGGCACGATGTATGGCAGAAAGGCAGGACAAGGTTACTTGCGCCTCAATATCGCGTGTCCTCGCAAGACCTTAATGCAGGGACTGATTCGCATCGCACGTGTTCTGAGTCAGTATATGGACGAAGAAGACTTGAGCGGTTGCCCTGCATAATGTTAGAAACAGAAACATATATAAACAGAAAGTTCTTTCAAAATCAAATCAATATGGAAAATGATGTTTTAAAAGCTATAAAAGAGAGAAGAAGTATTCGCCGCTTCAAGGCAGACCAAATTACCGACGAGGAGTTGAAGACAGTATTGGAGGCTGGCACTTGGGCAGCAACAGGACATGGCACCCAGAAGCCATTTATCGTTGCCGTACAGAACACGGAAACATGCGCCCAACTGCGCAGGATGAACGCTGAGGTGATGGGAGTGGAGAGCGATCCCTACTATGGCGCGCCAACCATCGTCATCGTTCTGGCACCCTGCGACGAGGTGAACAGCGTGAAAGACGGAAGCCTCATCCTTGGCAACATGATGCTTGCCGCCCACTCCATCGGGCTTGCTTCTTGCTGGATAAACCGTGAGGACGCGATGTTTGCCAGCGAGGAAGGCAAGAAACTCATGAAGGAATGGAACCTACCCGAAGGCCTGATGGGTATCGGCGCCTTGGCTCTGGGCTATGCTTCAGCTCACCCCCACACCGTAAAGCCTCGCAAGGAGGATTATTACCGTATCATCAAGTAAAGCGACAATCACAAAAAACATATAGAAGGATAGCCTCAGCACAGAAGCTATCCTTTTTGGTTATTTGAAAAGTACGATAATAGACCCTTGTGGATGTTAATTCTGCCTAAAAATCACCGAAATATTTGGTAATAATCTAAGTTAGGTGTATATTTGCAGCAAAATTAATCTAAGTTAGGTGTATATTTTCACAAATAATAATCTAAGTTAGGTGTATTTTTTGAGCGAACAATAATCTAAGTTAGGTGAAATTATGAGACGAAAAGTATATGAACAACTCTTAAAATGGAAAGAAGAACAGCATGGAGAAAGTGCAGTTCTTATCAACGGTGTTCGACGTGTCGGCAAGAGCTATATAGTGAAAGAATTTGCCCAGAAAGAATACAAAAGCTACATTCTTTTGGATTTCAACAAAGTAAGTTCCAACATCAAAGCATTATTCGAAGATTATTTGGACGACTTGGATACATTCTTCATGTATCTAAGCAGTTATACCAACACCCCACTTTATCCACGAGAGTCTATCATCATCTTTGATGAGGTTCAACTTTTCCCTCGTGCACGCACAGCCATCAAATATTTGGTAGAAGACGGAAGGTATGATTACATCGAAACAGGTTCGCTCGTCTCTATCAAGAAGAATGTGGAAAACATCATGATTCCATCCGAAGAAGATGAAATTCTCATGTATCCTATGGACTTCGAAGAGTTTCTTTGGGCTCTTGGCAATGAAACACTCATGCCTCTTATCTGCATGAACTTTGAGAAAAAGCACGAGATGGGGCAAATGATGCACCGCAAGGCAATGAACTATTTCAGGCAATATCTTATCGTCGGTGGTATGCCACAAGCCGTGGCAAAATTCGTAGAAACACGAGATTTCAACAAAGTTGACCATGTGAAGCGACAGATACTGACCCTCTACCGCAATGACATACAGAAATATGCATCTACCCATGTATCGAAAGTAACCAAGATTTTCGATACCATCCCTTCTCAACTCCAAAAGCATGAGAAGAAATTTATGTTGAAGGCACTGACCGAAGGGGCAAGAATGAGGGATTATGAAACCGCTTTCTTTTGGTTAAGTGACGCCATGATTGTAAACATGGCTTACAATACGACCGAGCCAAACATAGGTTTGGGCATGAACACCGACGACACAACTCTCAAATGTTATATGTCTGACACAGGGCTGCTCATTAGCCATGCTTTCAACGAGAAAGCCATCGTATCAGAAAGCCTTTACAACAAACTTCTCACTGACAAGTTGGAGTTCAATAGTGGCATGGTTATAGAGAACATCGTCGCCCAAATGTTGCGTTCGGCTGGGCATAACCTATTCTTCTTCTCCAAATACAGCAAGGAGGCAGAGGACAGAATGGAGATTGATTTCCTCATAGCCAAGGACACTATCACCACGAAGCACAACATTTCACCTATCGAAGTGAAATCAACCAACAGATACACGTTGACCTCTCTCAAGAAGTGTATCGCCAAATACGGAAATTATCTATCCACCCCTTACGTCATCCATACGGCTGACTTAAAAATTGAAGATGGAATCACCTATTTGCCGCTGTATATGACAGGGATGCTGTAAAAAGCATCCCTGCCATAATATAAAAAGAGGTTATACAAGCACTAATCCTTGACAACATCTCCTCCCTTGACATACGAAAGAACCAAACGGCGAACCACGGCATGGATGTCGTCTTGAGGGAACTTCTGGCGACATTTCTCCGTGAGGTCCTCACAAAAATACATTTTACTGCCAACCAAGGAAGCAGGAATATCTTGCTTTATAAACACATCGTATGTTGCGATTGCCTTGCCATCCCCAGTGGCAATAGGCACTATATCCCACTTATACCAACTACCAGAAATTCCAGAGCCCACAGGAAACAACTTATAATTTTCTTTCCATTCAGCACGATCCACCAAACTCATACGATAGCTGAAAAAGAAGTCTCATCCTTGGTGTCCTCCACATTTAATGTACACGTTGCAGCAAGAGCTGAAGAAACTTTTCTCACAAGAATTTGATACTTTTTAGCCCCACCGAAAGGAGGATTTTCCGTCAAGTCTTGCTCTATTTTCTCTTTAATTTGTGGTGCATCCACTACAAATTCCACTTCCCCTGTATAATTGTAAATAGACTCCGATGGCTGAGATGGATTTGGGTAAACACATCCCCTTTCATCATCACCATCATTCTTGTCGCACGCACAGAACGCAAGGGGCGACAAGCAGAGTAAGATTGATAATTTTAATAACTGTTTCATACGTTTTTTCTCCTATAATCAACTATGACTTTTGCGTGGTATGACACCACTTTTTGACGGCACAAAGATAAGACTTTTATTTGAATAAAACAAGAAAATATGGTGGTAAGTATTTATTTTTTACGACTTACCGCCATACTTCAAGCACTTTCCATCATACAAACAAAAGACAAACCGCTGACGCTGACGCTGACAGTCCAATTTTCCGAGCCTTATCCAAGAGAGTAAAAGAGTGTTAATTATTTTTTATATTTATATATATATAATACTATATATATATAAATATAAACTTCTACCCTTACCCTTTTTACCCTGCGGAAAATTGGACTGTCAGTGTCAGCGTCAGCGAATACCATCTTTTTTCTTACAGAGAGGCGACCATATGAAACGCACGGCTGCCTCATGTCTTAGGAGATGATACCGTATGAAACGTACGGTATCAAGTCATAAGATAACGAGAAGTAAATCTTAGTTTTCTTCATTACAAAACTAAGATTTGCAGAAAACTGCCCCTTCGCGCACACTGAAATTTGGTGGTTACAGAAAAAAGCAGTACTTTTGCAACCGTAATTACAAAAATACTGCTTTGTGAAAAGTATGATGTTTCTTTGAGAAAAGAACAAATCCCTAAGAAATTTTTCAAGTAAACTGCTTCAAGCCATAACAGCAGAAAAGCAAGAATAAAGGAAGGCTCAGCACGCCAAGAAGCAACACATAGGTGAAGAACGCTAAATACCTACGCTCATTCAATTTCTTACCATAAGCCACTCCAACGATGCCATCTACGATGAGGACAACAGGAGTCAGCGCAGTACCTATCGGGTAAAGTAAACAAACAAGAGATAGCAAGCCGACAAATGTCCATAATCTTTTTCTATGCTTATCCATCACCATACGATTACCCTTTACCGATGTTTTTACAACTCCACCTTAGAAAGTACCTTATCGGTAGCACCCGAAAGACTCGCTACGAAAGCACCAGCCTTGTCACCTGCCTGCTTCAGGAAAGCCTCATCATTCATCATTGAATTCATCAAGCCCTCAAAACTCTCATAGTTCTGAATCTCAAAACCACCACCCGACTTGAGCAAGCCCTGGGCTTCCTGGAACTTCTTGTTGTTAGGGCCAAAGATGACCGGCATATTCCATACTGCAGCCTCCAAAGTGTTGTGAATACCAACACCGAAGCCTCCACCTACATAAGCCACATCACCATAATGGTACATGCTGCTCAGCAATCCGAAACAGTCGATGATCAGCACGTCAGCCTGAGCTGCCTCCTCGGGAGTGGTCTGTGTGTAGCGCACCACCTTTTTGTTCTTTATCAGAGAAAGAATCTGGCGCAGATGATCCTCGCCTATGACATGAGGAGCTATCAGCAGACGCCAGTCCTTATGCTCATTGAAGAACGGAATGAATATATCCTCATCAGGTGGCCAAGAACTGCCTGCCACAAAAACCTTATAGTCCTCTTTAGCTGGGATTTCTCCAGCAGCCGAAGCCTCTGTAACCTGTCCCTTGCGGAAAGCATCACATATAGGCAACTGCTTGGCAGCCTCCTTGATCTGGAGCACACGGTCAAAACGGGTATCTCCCACCACGTCGACAGCAGTTATGCCAATACTTTCGAGTAGGCGCTTGCTTTCCTCGTTCTGCACGAAGAAACGGGTGAAGCACTTCAGCACTCCGGCATAGCTCCTGCCATACCACTTGAAGAACACCTGGTCCTCGCGGAAGATGCTGCTCACACTGTAGGTAGGAATATTGCGATGCTTCAGAATGTGAAGGAAGTTTGACCAGAATTCATACTTGATGAAGAAAGCCATCACCGGGCGCACCAGACGCAGGAAACGGATGGCATTCAATCGAGTATCCACCGGCATATAACAGATAATGTCGGCTCCCTCGTAGTTCTTGCGCACCTCATAGCCCGATGGCGAATAGAAGGTAAGCAATATCTTGTACTGAGGGAAATCCCTGCGAATACGTTCCATGAGGGGACGCCCCTGCTCGAACTCGCCGAGCGAGGCTGCATGAAACCACACATACTGAGCAGTAGGGTCTACCTTCTGCTTGAGCAGTCTGAATGCTTCACGCTCGCCACGCCACATCTTGCGCACCTTATGGTCGAAAAGGCTCGCAATGGCTATGCCCCAGAGGACCAAATAAATGACTACGTTGTAAATCATGATACCGGAAGTTTGATTGACACTTTATCCTAACACTTCGATGGCCTTGCGCAAGCGCTTCAGGGTTTCCTCCTTGCCAAGGAAGGCTGAGATGTCGAACATGCCTGGGCCCTTGCCCTCGCCAACGAGTGTGAGACGGAATGCGTTCATCACGTCGCCAAGCTTATAACCCTTGTCCTCTACCCATTTCATCACGACAGGCTCCTGTCCCTCGATAGAGAAATCTTCGATACCTTCAAGCACCTCTGCAAGCTCGGTCATCTGCTGAGCCGAATACTCCTTCCAGCGCTTCTTGGCTGTCTTGGCATCGTACTCGGTTGGTGGAATAAAGAAGAAAGAGCAAAGAGGCCACAACTCATAGACGAAGTTCACACGGTCCTTCATCATGTGCACAACCAGCTTCACACGATCCATCGTTTCCTCCACACCATTGTTGGCAACGATAGGGGCAAAGAGATTGGCTATTTCGTCATCGCTCTTCATCAGTATATACTCATGGTTGAACCAAATACCCTTCTTGAAGTCAAACTTGGCACCAGCTTTCGAGCAACGTGAGATATCGAAAGCCTTCACCAACTCATCGAGCGAGAAGATTTCCTGTTCTGTACCAGGATTCCATCCCAACAGAGCCAGGAAGTTGACCACTGCCTCGGGGAAGTAACCACTCTCGCGATAGCCTGATGACACCTCGCCGGTCTTGGGATCGTGCCACTCCAATGGGAACACAGGGAAACCCAGACGGTCGCCATCACGCTTGCTCAGTTTACCCTTACCCTCTGGCTTGAGCAACAAAGGAAGATGGGCAAAACGTGGCATAGTGTCTTCCCAGCCAAAAGCCTTATAGAGCAACACATGCAAGGGAGCACTTGGCAGCCACTCCTCACCACGAATCACGTGGGAAATCTCCATCAGATGGTCGTCCACGATGTTGGCAAGATGATATGTTGGCAACTCGTCTGCGCTCTTATAGAGCACCTTGTCGTCCAAGATATCACTCATCACCTTCACGTCTCCTCGTATCATATCGTTGACATGAATCTCCTCGCCGGCCTCAATCTTGAAGCGTACAGTATACTGCTTGCCGTCTGCAATGAGCTGGTCAACCTCCTCCTTGGAAAGAGTGAGCGAGTTGCGCATCTGCATACGGGTATGGGCATCATACTGGAAGTTCTGTATCTCGGCACGCTTTGCCTCAAGCTCCTCGGGAGTATCGAAAGCGATATAAGCCTTACCCGCATCGAGCAACTGCTGCACATATTTCTTATAGATGTCGCGACGCTCACTCTGGCGGTAAGGACCATGCTCTCCACCAAAGCTTACACCCTCGTCAAACTTGATACCGAGCCATTTGAATGACTCCAGGATATACTCCTCAGCTCCTGGCACAAAACGATGTGAGTCAGTATCCTCAATACGGAACACAAGCTCACCACCATGCTGGCGAGCAAACAAATAATTATATAAGGCAGTACGAACACCGCCAATGTGCAATGCACCCGTAGGACTGGGGGCAAAACGCACTCTTACTTTTCTATCAGTCATGTCTGAAAATAGCTATTTTTTAAATTTTCTGCAAAATTACACTTTTTTTTGCGATTTTAGCAGTTTTTTTTCGTATTTTCGCAGAGTAATCTAAAAATAGTGGTATAAAATGAGCATATTCAACAACACAGAAGAGAATTACTGGCGAAATCTCGCCACCAAGACCGTACTCGTATGTATCACCGTAGCCATCATCGTGTGGTTCCTGCCACGCAACGAGGGCAGAATGTATCGCTACGATGTAGGAAAGCCATGGATGTACGGATCGGTCATTGCCAAGTTCGACTTCCCTATCTACAAAACAGACGAGGCCATCAAGCACGAACAGGATTCCCTGCTCAAGCACTTCCAGCCTTACTACAGTCTCAACCCGCTTATCGAGAAAAAGCAGGTGGAGCGATTCCTGCACGACTACGAGCAGGGCATCAACGGTCTGCCCAAAGAATATGTGGGCATCGTGGCAAGACAGATGCAGGAAATATACCAGATGGGCATCATCAACACCAACGAATACAACAACATCTTCAAGGACTCCACCAGCATGATACGATTCGTGAGTGGTAAAAATGCCAAGAGTCTCAAGGTGAGCAGTTTCTACTCCACCATAGCTGCCTACGAGCACATCTTTGCCAACGAGAAACTCGCAGCCCAGCGAGCCATCCTCTCACGATGCAACCTCAACAACTATATAGAGGCCAATATCGTGTACGATAAAGAGAAGAGCGATGCCGAGAAAAACGATCTGCTGAGCAGCATTCCTTTGGCAAGTGGCATGGTGATGAGCGGACAGAAAATCATCGACCGTGGAGAAATCGTCAACGATTACACTTGCCGTGTGCTCAACTCTTTCGATAAGGAGATGAAGCGCAGAAGCTCCACTCAAGACGAAATCATGACCACCTTCATCGGCCAGATTCTCTTCGTGCTGATACTCGTCATGATGTTCACCTCCTACCTCACGCTCTTCCGCAAAGACTACTTCGAGAAGCCACGAAGCATCACCATGCTCTACACGATGATCACCCTCTTCCCTATCCTCGTGTCGATGATGATGAAGCACAACTTCTTCTCGGTCTATATCATCCCCTTTGCCATGGCTGCTATCTTCGTCAGGGTGTTTATGGATTCCCGAACGGCATTCATCACCCATGTCACGATGATTCTTATCTGTGCCGCAGCAGTAAAGTATCAGTACGAGTTCATCATCGTGCAGTTAGCTTCGGGACTGGTGGCCATCTACTCGCTCCGCGAACTGTCCAAGCGGTCGCAGATATTCATCACAGCCATACTCGTCACCATATCGAGTTGCATCGTCTACTTAGCACTTCAGCTCATGCAGGACAACCAGGTGTTCAACATCGACCCGAGCATGTACACCTATTTTATCATCAACGGCATCTTCCTGCTGCTCTCCTACCCGATGATGTACCTCATCGAGAAGATGTTTGGATTCATCTCCAACGTGACACTCTTCGAGCTTTCCAACACCAACAAGGGACTGCTCCGAAACCTGAGCGAGATAGCTCCTGGCACCTTCCAACATTCCATCACCGTGGGAAACCTGGTAGCCGAAATTGCCAACCGTATTCATGCCAACAGTCTGCTGGTACGTACCGGTGCGCTCTATCATGACATCGGCAAGATGACCAATCCTGTATTCTTTACCGAAAACCAAGCTGGCGTCAATCCTCACGACCAACTCTCCGACCTGGAGAGCGCACAAATCATCATCAGCCACGTTACGGAAGGACTGAAGCTTGCCGAGAAATTCAATCTGCCAGGCATCATCAAGGACTTCATCTCTACCCACCACGGCACAGGACTCACCAAGTATTTCTATATTAATTATTGTAACGAGCACCCCGACGAGCAGGTGGACAAGGAGATGTTCCAGTATCCTGGCCCTAACCCCTTCACCCGCGAGCAGGCCATCCTGATGATGGCAGACACCGTGGAGGCAGCCTCGCGCTCACTCAATGAATACACAGAGGAGAGTATCAGCACGCTCACCAACAAGTTGATAGACAGTCAGGTGGCAGACGGATTCTTCAGGGAGTGCCCTATCACCTTCCGCGACATAGCCTTGGCCAAGTCTGTACTCATCGAACGACTGAAATCCATCTACCACACCAGGATTTCCTATCCACACCTGAACAAGTAATATTTTTGCATAAAAGAAACGAGGGTGCGTCATTGACTGCTGACGCACCCTCACTCTTTTCATATCGATTTATCAATTAAGATTTTTTACTTCACAACAACCTTCCTCGCACTTCCGTCGCTATACTTCACGATGTTCAAGCCCTTAACAGGAACAGCCAATCGCTGACCATCTGCAGAAAAACGAGATACTTCCTCAACATCAGTAGAGGTTGTAGTCTTGTCGATGCCTGTTGCATCGAATTCTACTATATTCTCAAAGTAGCCAAATTCAGAGAACCTGTAATTATCATAAGTTCCCTTAGGTACATAAAGTGTACATTTCCTGGAAGCACAACCTTCGAATGCATAACGACCTATTCTTGGTACTTTCTCTGCATATACATATATACTCGTTAATCCGCTACAGTAAGAGAATGCGAACTCGCCTATTGAAGTAATACCAGCAGGAAGGGTTAAACTCGTTAATCTGCTACAGCCAGAGAATGCGTACTTGTCTATTGAGGTAATACCAGCAGGAAGGGTTAAACTCGTTAATCCGCTACAGCCAGAGAATGCGTACTCGCCTATTGAAGTAATACCAGCAGGAAGGGTTAAACTCGTTAATCCGCTACAGCCATAGAATGTGTCATCGCCTATTGAGGTAATACCAGCAGGAAGGGTTAAACTCGTTAATCCGCTACAGCCATAGAATGCGCGACTGCCTATTGAGGTAATACCATCAGGAAGGGTTAAACTCGTTAATCCGCTACAGTCCAGGAATGCGCCATAGTTTATTGAGGTAATACCAGCAGGAAGGTTTAAACTCGTTAATCCGCTACAGTATGCGAATGCGCTAATGCCTATTGAGGTAATACCAGCAGGAAGGGTTAAACTCGTTAATCCGCTACAGTCAGAGAATGTGCTCTCGCCTATCTCGGTAATACCAGCAGGAAGGGTTAAACTCGTTAATCCGCTACAGCCATAGAATGCGTACTCGCCTATTGAAGTAATACCAGCAGGAAGGGTTAAACTCGTTAATCCGCTACAGTATGCGAATGCGTCATAGCCTATTGAGGTAATACCAACAGGAAGGGTTAAACTCGTTAATCTGCTACAGTCTGTGAATGCTTTCTCGCCTATTTCATCATTAGAAGTATAACAATTATCACCAGGATAATAACTATCCCCACCTTTTACAATCTTCGCCTCAGACAAATCTAATACAGAAAGCTTTCCTTCTGTACCATATCCCCGATTATCTCTTCCTGCCATCTCACGAATCATGTTCCAATCCGTACCATTTATCTCACCAATAATCTTCAGATTCGTAATTTTATACATCTCACTACTTGCAATCTTGTTAGGTAAAGTACCAGCCTTGTCCAAGTTGATTGTAATCTGCTTGGTAATCAAGTCGTCATTAGCTGCTTGAATTGATAAACAGCCAAGCAACATAAATACCGCAGTTAAAAGCAGTCCTTTAAATGTAAAATTTCTCATAGTTCTATTATTTTAGTATATATTCTTTTGAAACATGTGTACAGACATAGTCAGCTATCGCTTTCCTCTTTACCCTGTTCTACATCAAAGGGTCGTACCATAATCGTACTTTTTAATGTGAAACAATTGATTTATAAACAACAAAGAGCGAAAGCTTCAACTCGGCGTGATCAGAATGGGTATCTGTCTGCAAAGGTAAATAAAATATTTTAAATGTAACACCTTTATCAGAATCTTTTTTGATACAAAGTAGCGAAAAAGATAAATGATCTCTTTAGCCTATAAAAAGTTCTGTTCCGCGCTTTGCAATGTCTGTTCAAAGGCTTTGAATGTGCGTTCAAAGGCTTTGAACGGACTTTTTATAGTTGTTTAAGAACAAATTCATAACAAACAGGAAACAATTTGTATGCTATTAAAGTAAAAACACATGGCTATAGGGGTGCTGAGTTGTTACTTGCAAAAGTTGGGTAATATTACCAACTTTTGTCCCCCTATTTCTTATCCCGAACAGAAGTAAAACTCTGCACATATTTTAAAATCTGTGCAACAAAACCTTCTTTTTCTGTTAATATGTTTTAAATAAGCGCACCTTTCTGTATCCAAATAGAACATTCTTCTTACCTTTGCGGACGTTTTTATTTAAAATTATTAAAATGAAGAAACTAAAATTAGTTTGTGTTGCCATTGCGATGGCCTGTGCAACACCTACATTGGCAGGTGGTTTGCTCACAAACACAAACCAGCACGTAGCATTCGACAGAATGATGAGCCGTGAGGCTTCAATCGGTATTGACGGAGTTTATTACAATCCGGCCGGAGTTGTATTCATGAGTGAAGGTCACCATCTCGCCATCAACTGGCAGTTGGCTTTCCAGACACGTACTATCAACAATGACTATGCTTTGTTTACCAACAATGTAAACAATCCCATCACTCCTCGCGATTTCAAGGGTACGGCTTTTGCTCCTGTTATCCCTTCTTTCCAGTATGCCTACAACAAGGGCAAATGGTCTTTCCAGGCCAGCTTCGCCCTCACTGGTGGTGGCGGTAAGTGTACCTTCGACGATGGACTGGGATCATTCGAGAAGATTGTAGCCGAGACTGCCATTGCTGCTTGCGGACTGGCAGGTGTCGTTGACCAGACTTTAGGCAATACACTCGGTCAGCCAGGCATGGAAATGTTCACTTCAGACCAGGCTTTCGGCAAAACCGGCAAGTACAGCTTCAACAGCTATATGCACGGTCGCCAGTATTACTATGGTCTCTCTGTAGGTGCAGCATATAAGTTCTGTGATAACTTCAGCGCATTCTTGGGTGTTCGCGGTGTCTATGCCCTGACCAACTACTATGGATATGTAGAAAACATCAATGTAGGCAACATGCCTCTCTATAAGGTACTCGACCCTACCAAGGAAAGCTCTGCCAACATCGAGTTGAGCTGCGACCAGAGTGGTGTAGGCTTCACTCCTATCATCGGCGTAGATTACAAAACAGGTCGCTGGAACTTCTCTGCTAAATACGAGTTCAAGACCCGTATTCGCCTGAAGAACAAGTCTGTAAACCAGACTCCAAGTATCGGTAACTTGCCAGCCAACCTTGCCAATCAGATGACAGGCATCCTGACTGCAAAATATCAGCAGGCTGGCCTTCCACTTGAGCAGGCTAAGCAACAGGCAGAAAACACTACTAATGCAGTATTGAATGACCCAACAGTAGGAGCTACTATGATAGGCTTGAAGACCCAGTTTGACCAGAAGTTGAACAAGGCCATCGGTGAATATGAGGACGGCAAGAAGATTGCTGGCGACATTCCTGCTTACTTGGCTTTGGGAGTAGGCTACAGCCCTGTAGATGCAGTAAGAGTAAACGTAGGTTTCCACTGGTTCGACGACAAGAATGCCACATCTTACAACAACCGCAACAAGGAGTTGAAGCGTGGTACCCTGGAGTATAATGCCGGTGTAGAGGTAGACGTCAACAAGAAGATCACTCTGAGTACAGGTTGGCAGAACACCAACTATGGTTTGTCTGACGAGTATATGGATGACAAGTCATTCGTTGTAAGTTCCAACTCTGTTGCTATCGGTGGTGTTTATCACATCAACAAGAAGATGGATCTCAACGTGGCTTACTTCCACACATTCTATCAGCACAAGAAGACTACCGAAAAGGTACAGCTCACAGCAGACAGAAGCTTGAACTACTCTTCTGACTATACCCGTAACAACAACGTCTTCGCAGTTGGTCTCGACATCAATTTCTAAGAGCAACATTCCAAAAGCATAACTACATACAATCGCAAAAGGCTATCCCAATCTTTTGAAAGGGATAGCCTTTTTTATTTTTATGTTCATTGGCTCCATACAAAGACAAAATCATTGCCATCATATCAGTCTACATGGGGTCGACATCATAGTAAATCTGCAATGCGCCATAACGAGGGTCCTTCGACATTTTCTCCTGGGCATATCTCAGATATTCTCTCACCTTTGTCTGATTGATGCCATTCTCGAGTTTGATAACAATCTTACGGATGTTCATGGTCTTCACCTTTGCCACTGCTGGCTTGTCGGGTCCAAGGACCCTGTCGCCAAACCAGGAGCGCAAAGTCTGTCCCAACTCCATACTCGCCTGATGGCATACCTGCTCGTGCTTATGCTTCAGGAAGACATAGACAAGATGGTAGAAAGGAGGATAATGGAAAGCCCTTCGTTCCTCCAACAAGTCTTGGTAGAAGCCTGTATAATCGTTATGAACCACCTGCGAGATGACAGGCAACGTGGGCGACTTGGTCTGCAATATCACCTTGCCTCGCTTGCCCTTTCTCCCGGCCCTTCCGCTCACCTGAGCCATCATCATAAAGGCATGCTCGTAGGCTCGGAAGTCGGGATAATTGAGCATGGAATCGGCATTCAGTATGCCCACCACACTCACCTTGTCGAAATCCAGTCCCTTGGAAATCATCTGGGTGCCAATGAGCAGATTGGTCTTACCCGACGAGAAATCATCTATCAGCCGCTCGTAAGCATTGCGGGTACGGGTGGTGTCCAAATCCATACGGGCGATACGAGCCTCGGGAAAGATATCCGTCAGTTGGTCTTCGATGCGCTCGGTACCCAGACCTCGCCCCATGAGTTCTGTACTTCCACAGTTGGGGCACTCCACTGGCACAGGATAAGTATATCCGCAATAGTGACAGGTGAGCAGGTTGATATTCTTATGAAGTGTAAGCGACACATCGCAGTTCTTGCACTTAGGCACCCATCCGCATACCTTACATTCCACCATCGGTGCAAAACCACGACGATTCTGGAACAGAATGGCCTGTTCGCCATGCGACAAAGCCTCGCGTATGGCTGCTAAAAGTTGAGGAGAGTAGGCACCAGTCATCATCTTGCGATGCCGCAAATCCTTTACATCCACCACCTGGATTTCGGGCAACTGTATGTCCTTGTATCGGGTTTTGAGTTCCACCAATCCGTACTTGCCTTCCTGCGCATTGTAATAACTCTCCATAGAGGGTGTGGCTGTACCCAAAAGAACCTTACAGTCGGGATACATACCTGCCAAAACAATAGCAGCACTGCGGGCATGATAGCGGGGGGCTGGGTCTTGTTGCTTAAAGGATGTTTCGTGTTCCTCGTCGATGATGACAAGTCCGAGATTCTGAAAAGGGAGAAAGACTGCACTTCGAGCCCCAAGAATAACATCATAGGGATGAGCTGACATCTGTTTCTGCCATATCTCCACTCGTTCGGCATCGCTATACTTGGAATGATAAATGCCAAGACGATCGCCAAAAACTTTGTGCAGACGTTCCATGATCTGTACCGTGAGAGCTATCTCGGGCAGAAGATAAAGCACCTGCTTGTGATTGTCGAGAGCCTGCTTGATGAGGTGGATATACACCTCGGTCTTGCCACTCGAAGTCACGCCATGAAGAAGCACCACATTTTTCTTCATCATCTGAAGGAGAATCTTGTTGTAAGCTTCCTGCTGGGCTATGGAAAGTGGTTTGATCTGTTCGAAGTGACTCTCACCTGAGGTATTCAGTCGTCCCACTTCCTCCTCGTAAGTAAAGAGGATGTCGCGGTCGATGAGCGATTTGACGATGGCAGAAGTGCAATGAGCCTCATTCATCAGCTCTTCCTTGGTGACCTTCTTGATGCCTTCGCGAGGCGTATCGTTCTCAAGACTGTCCCAATGGGAAAGGCTGAGAAATGTAGTAAGGGCTTTAGATTGCTTCAGGGCACGCTGCAACATGTTAAGAGCCACATGCAGGGAAGCTTCGTTGCGGTATTTGCTCGTAAGCTCCACATACAATTCCATCCTGGGTTTGAACTTCTCTGCAGACTTCATGCCTGCTGGCATTGCGGCATTATATACATCGCCCAAAGGTGACATATAATAGTTGGATATCCACGACCATAACCTGTACTGCCGGTCAAAAAGTGTGGGAGTAGCATCCAGCACCTGCTCTATCGGCTTGACCTTAAAGGACGGCTTCTCCTGATGCACCTTTACCACCATGGCAATGTACTTCTTACTCTTGCCCAATGGCACAAGCACCCGTTTACCAAAAACAACACACCCTTCCATCCCTTCGGGGACAGAATAGGTAAACATGCCAGGTAGCGGCAAGGGCAATATGACATCGACATACTTCATACCCTGCAAAGGTAACAATAAAAAAGCAGATACCCAACATCAGGTATCTGCTTTTATATATTTTAATATGTATCTCCTATGCTTAGAACCAATAGCCAAGAGAAATCTGCCAGGTATTGTTTCTTCCCTTCACGACAACAGGATTACCATTGGAATCAACACTTCCTGTATCCATTTTGCCAGACTTATTACATTCTATATTATAGTTTACAGAAGCCTGTAGATGACTAAAAAATGTCACACCAGCACCAACATTCACACTGAAATTTGCCTTTTTCAAAGAATAGCTGCTGGACTCATCCCATTTGAAATTCTTATTTCCTACATTGATTCCCCACTGCGGACCTGCAAAAAGGAAGATATTAGCCAGACTGCTCAGCCCAAAACCATAACGGACATTCACAGGAATATCAATGAATTTTTGTGTAACTGTGGTTGAATTATAAGTTCCGCCCACAACATCGTCGGCAACTTTCACCTTAGCCTCCTTCTGATCATATAAAGCGGCAACGTCAAAACTTAAGCCTGTAACAGGCACTGTCACCTTAACCATAGGACCAAAGAAAAATCCTGCACGGTTTTCCGCATCCCAGTTGTCTCTACTGAGCTTCAAATTGCTGACATTCAAGCCACCCTTTACACCTAACTTAATCTGTGCCTGAGCAGGATTAGCAAAGAAGAGCGAAACCGCCAACACAATAAATGATAATACTTTCTTCATACCTTATATTATAAACCTATTATTAATGACGCTGACGACGAACCGAAACTCGGGCTGTACTGGATCCTGACGAACCGGAGCTGCGCTGACGACGGGTCTTGACTGTAGACGCAGAACCAGAAGTTCTGCTTCTGCGATTCTTCTTCACACCCTTCACGCCCTTCGCATTCTTCTTGTCGGCATTGGCAATACTGTCAAGAGAATCTTTGCGCGCCTGATCGCCCCAGATATTCTTCTCGAAGGCAGCCAACTCTGACTCTATCTTCTTCTGCTCCTTGCTCAGAGCTGAATCGGTAGGACAATATTGAGCCAAGGTTTTACCCAACATATTGGTCGTCTTGTATATCTTACCCTTATACTGGTTCTTGACAAAATAATCGTCTATACTCATCATGGCAGCATTATTGAGATTGCTCGTCATTATCTGCTGCTTGGAGAGATAGGGAGCAAGGTCAGAATACTTCATCCAGAAGAGAGGATACTTGGTTCCGGCATCACCAAAATCGTCTTCACGTGTCATAATAGGACACAAGGCGATTACCTTGGTATGGAATGTGGCGGTATGCTGGTCGTAGTATGTGGCTTCTTTCACATAGTAAGACTTTACCTCACGAGAAGGAATATCGCTGTCATCGAGTGTCAAAGCTCCATTCTTACGCTCATAATAGATATGATAATTATCCATGAAGGCCTTAGGCACAACACGATCCTCGTAGTTGAAACTCTCATGACCATCCAAGCGATACTGGTAGGCACGAACACGACCGCTCAACATCAGCTTGAACATATAGGTAAAGAGATTCATCTGACCACCGACAGGCTCCACAGGATAATACAATGGTGCATTGGCATCATCATTTAAGTCGAGCTCACGATAGATATCACGTCTCCATACCACATCGTCGCCCATGGTGGCCGATGTAGGGAACATTATCTGCGCACGAGTCGTCATGTTGTTGGCATTCGACTGCTGCTTGGCTTTCTGCTGTGCCTGTCTACGAGCTTCTGGCTGGGCATTCGCACCGATTGTCAGCCCCGCAAGCATCAATAACAAAAATATCTTTCTCATTATAATATCTTTATTTCTAAACAATAAGATTCTTCACTCTTTGCATTTCTCTACCTCACAATCACCTCCATGGCTGCAGGGAGGTTACGGGTAATTCCATCAGGCCCCACTGCCTTGATGTGAGAGATATAGAAACGACGGTTTCTCGACAGTCTGCGGAACTCCTCACGCTGACGCTCAGAGAAATTGGCTCCAGCCGAAGCCAAAGGTACTGCATTACCCATATTGTCGAAGAAAACAGTCTCAAAACTCAATACACGGAAAGGAATATCCAATAATCCGTCATCAATTGCCGCATGAATACCTGAAGCGCCCATCAGGGAAGCTTTCGACAAGGCGCCACCACGGAAGCGGTTGGTACCCAAAGCCAAGTAAGCTGTTGGATCGGGTAGTTTCCTTACATGGAATACAAATGGAGGCATCGTTCTCGTCTGCCCCTTGTCACGGGCAGTAACATGTATCGTCACGTCCTTACCCACTGCTGATGGTACTGCCACAAAACGTCCGTTGCCCTTCGATATGAACGAGCCACCTGTCATGGTTGCAGATACAGCATTGGCAGGAACTCCTGGCACACTGATGCTGACAGGGTTTTTGAAACCTGCATACAATACATTCATCATATCTGCTGCCACTGTGGCAGTATTAGGTGCTGGAATTACAGTATACTTCTGCAGGAAGTTTCGACGCATCACATCGCCTCTGGCATTCCGCATCAGGATATAGCCACCAAACTGGTGCTCGCCAACTCCACCTGCTGTGAACGAATACTGACCATGAGCAGTGTTCACTCTCACTCCATTGACATAGATCTCAGGCTGCTGAGTTGTATCGACTGCAGCCATCACGATGTTGGCATTGAAACGCTCGCCAGGATAAAGAGTTGTCTTCTCGGGAATAACAAAGGCGTCAAGCTTGTTGACTCTTATATCTTTCATGTCGATATTGGAAACCAAGGTATGCAACACTTCACCCTCGGCATAACGAACATCGCTCTGCAACTTAGACAACAAAGTAACGGCTGCTGCCACGGGCATATTCTCAAACATGTACTCCTGCCAGTTCTTGCCCAAATTCTTTGCATCCTTAGGCACACGGGTAGAAAGATTGCTCTGGATGATTTTCTTCTGATGTTCATCGGTGACCATCATCAATATACGATCACGATAGCTGTTGATGGCACGATATAATTTGCCACCCTTACCAGAACCAGGAGCCAGCATCACTATACCTGCCGCCTCAAGATTATCCTTATTCTCTATATGCAATACATCTCCATCGCTTCCATCAGCTTCACGCACGATGGCTTCCTTCAGCTGCTGGGCAAAGTTGTAGAGCGAATCGCTCATTTCCTTAACCTGTGTCGCCTTCTCAAACCATGCCTTTACCTTGGCAGGATTCTGCTTCATCTGATCAGCAAAATTACTATATAAGGCTGCATTCTCGGCAGAAGAGTTGGCTGTTGTACGGTTCAGACTCTCCTCTACTATAGAAAATCCATTGAGCACCTCGGTCGAGATGTTCAATGCCAGCATAGCCATCAAGACGAGATACATCAGGTTGATCATCTTCTGGCGAGGCGATATAGGTCTTTTCTTAATTGCCATTCTTTAATTTGCTTATTTCACTTGTTTTCTCCCTCTTCGTCCGTAGAGAGAGAGTTCGTATCTCTATGCTTTTTAATCTTCACTCACATGGGGTGCGGCTGCCCTCATATTGACAGTCATCGCCTCAATCATACGAGTATAGATCTTGTTGAGTTGCTCTATCTGCTGAGCCATCTTGCGACTCTGCTCATTTATCTGGTCGATAGTGCCAATTTGCTGACTGGCACCCTTCAACTGCATTTCATAAACCTTACTGATACCGGTAAGAGTACGGTTCAGATTCTCCATCTCCTCGCTGTCACGAGTAAGTCGAGTACTCTGATCATTCACCTTCTCCAAGGTTTCTACCAACTTCTTCAACTCTTCCACATAGTTGCTTTGAGCCTCGGCCATCTCGGGAGTGATATTCTGCTGACTTCCTATCCAGACACCATTGGCTACAGACTGCTGCGTGCTATCACCACTGCCACAGGCCACTGTCTGAACAGGCTTCTCGAGAGAATCGCTTACCTCAGGATCTGCCATACTGATAGTTGATGCAGAAGAAGCCTGAGGATTGCCTACGACAACGACAGAAGGCTGAACATTACCAACAGGTGAAGCCTGAGAGGAAGCAACACGTCCTTCTTCATAAGTCACCTTACCTGTCTCGAGATATTCCTCAGTCACATGAGTAGGGATATCTCGCCCGTCAGCAGTCTTGTCGAAAGGACGGTCGAAGGCGGAAAGAAAGAATACCACAACCTCGGTTCCCATACCAAGGAACATCATGAAATTAGCTCCAGGCAGGTGGGTCAACTTAAACAACGCACCAGCAATAACGACAGAAGCACCCCAACTGTAAGCATAGTTCAGAAAGGTCTGACCAGGCACACTGTCCATCCATCTTTGCAGACGGTATACAATATTGAATTTACTATATTCGCCCATGGCTATTATCTCCTTTTCTTTGTTTTTATTGTTTTTTGTTTAGCACTCGATGTGGTAGCAAGACTTCTCACACATCTGAATCCTATATAAGACCGTGGTTGATTCTGATATTCCCAAGAACGCCATGCCGAACGGATAAATGACTCTGGATCTTTCCATGACCCTCCGCGTACACTCTTCTTTTTCAGACGATAGGGATCTTCCTTGGCTGCATTGTAGACAAGAGTAGGATTCAGGTCGTTCATAGCATCAACTCCAGCCTCTGTAAATACTGTGCTGGTCCATTCTGCCACATTACCGGCCATATCATACAAACCATTGGAATTGGGTGAATATATAGCCACCTTGCTGGTTATCAGATTGCCATCCTTGGTATAGTTACCACGATCGGGTTTAAAGTTGGCATAGAAACAACCATCGCCGTTCTTTACATCCTTGTTGTCCCATGGAAACTCGTTCTGATCCTTGCCTCGAGCGGCAAACTCCCATTCTGCCTCAGTAGGGAGACGGTAACGCTGAACGAACCTTGCCTCAGGGCCTAAGCCTTTCAGCAGATAATCTGTACGCCATGCACAGAAGGCATTGGCCTGTTCCCAGGTAACACCTACTACGGGATAGTCGTTATAAGCCGGATTGCTGAAATAGCTTCTCAGATAAGTCTCATTGTCTGAGTTTCTGAAATCGTTGACCCAACAAGTAGTATCGGGATATACATTAACAATGTAGGTGTTGAGGAAATCCCAAGGACCCGACAACTGACGGTTAATGGTTTCACTGACGATTTTTCCTTCATCATCCACATAAGCTGTATCCTTGGATATCATCACCACCTCGTTTGGATCAATATTGATATCTGTATTCAGGTTTCGCTCCTGTGGATTGATACGGTTGCGACGCAAAGCCGCAGCTGTATAGTCATAAATCTCATATTTATAGTTCAACTGGCGACAGTCTATCAATTTCTCCCCCGTAACAGGATTGACAGCATAAAGACTCTCTATCGCCCGCTGCTCATCTTCGTTAGGTTTCTTGGGAAGTTGTTTCTTCCAGTTGACACGCGGAGTTACAGGATTACCCTGCTTGTCCTCAGTAATCATATAGGTTTCATCGCCACCATAGGCGGGATCTGCCAAACGGGTACGAAGAATAGAATCCCTCACATAGGATACAAACTGCTTGTACTCTGAATTTGTGATTTCGGTATCATCCATCCAGAAACCATCTACAGAAACTTCCTTGCGAGGTGTTTTCTCTCCCCACAGCGAATCTTCTGTTTCCAATCCCATCTTCAGGAATCCTCGATTGATTTTTACCATTCCATAAGGTGCTGGTTCTGCAAAATTCCTTCCACCGACGCCCACTACCTCACCGCCTCTACCGGAGACCGAGGCTGACTTGGCTCCAAAGCATCCAGTTAATGCCAAGAGAGCTACTGCCGAACAGAGGGATAATATACATTTCTTCATATTCATGTTTGCTTATAATATTCTTACGCTTTTGTGCTTGTTTCTTCCTTTTTTAACAAGATTGATATCGGTCTGATAACCTACAAAGAGTTCGTGGCTACCATTACCTGGTGAGATGGCTGAAGTATAGAACTCATAGCTATAACCTAACACAACACCATGAAAACGGCAACCTATGAGGCCGGTCACAGAATTGGTGGGACTATAAGAGACGCCTCCATAGAGCATCTTCTTCTCATGAGTATACACCAGACGACAACTAACATCTCCTCGCCAAGCTACTCCGTCATACTTCACAAGAGCAGAAGGCTTCACTGATAAAAACGGATTTCTCAACTTAATATTGTATCCTCCTGTTAAATAATATACAGGAGAGATGTCTATTTCATTGGTTTCACCTAACTCTATCTTGGGAGAAGTGAGGTGCTGGGCAGAAACGCCTACGTACCAAGCGCCATGCATATAGTAAACACCTGCACCAATATCAACAGAATTTCCATTTACATTAGTCTTCGGTAAAGCAGGGTCGTTGCCTTCCTCTACATCCACCTTGCTTCCATCGAAACTTTCAGAGATAAAACCTGCCTGTATACCTGCACTCAACATTCCACCAAAAAGTCTTCGCTTGAAGGCATATTGGGCTGCCAGGCGCTGATGGGTGAAAAGGCCTATCTGATCGTTCATCAGTTGAAGACCTACGCCATGATAGTTTTTCAAAAGATAAAAAGGCATGTCAGCCGATACATACATCGTTCGTGGGTTATGTTCATAACCTGCCAGGTCTATGGCATAAGCGCCCGTTACGTTCAATTTAGCCTGTTTTCCAACTGAAGCTGGATTAAAAGAAGGCTCCATATCGAAATAATGACTAAACGAAGGATCGTACTGAGCATTCACAGACAGAACACCCAGCAACAGGACGTATAATATAATGAGACGTTTCAACACAATTAAATAACGAAATAATACGATTTTTATTGTATATAGGCAATATTCGATTTACCACATATCATTATAAGGCAAACTGAATAATAATAACCACACTAAAGATAGATTACCTTTTTATAGTAACAACATGTCTTATATACCTATTTATATATATATTATATACGGGAAACACAAGATAGTACAAAGTGCAAACGATAAAGGCTGCCCAAAATGAGCAGCCCTATCATCGACTTTTTTAATATTCGTCGTCATTCCATAAGAAGTCATCCTTTGAAGGATAATCGGGCCAAATGTCCTCAATGCTTTCATAGACATCACCCTCATCTTCTATCTCCTGCAAATTCTCCAGAACCTCCAGAGGCGCACCCGAACGAGTTGCATAATCTATCAACTCTTCCTTTGTAGCAGGCCATGGTGCATCTTCAAGCTTCGAAGCTAATTCAAGTGTCCAATACATAGCTGTCTTTTTTTAGATTTATATTTGCGTGCAAAAGTAATAAAATATATTTTATCTGCAAGCATTTGGAGCATTTTTTCTTAATAAAACAGAAGAATAATGCAATTATTACATTATTTTATCCATATTTGCCCACAATAATCAAAAATTCACCTCATAATGCTGCTTGTAAACGGACTTATCGAAAAACACAATGCCACAATAATATAGATGGTAAGTAATACCGACATGTACATCAGCCTGAAGTTTTTTCCACAAAGCATGATTCTTATTGTTAATACCATTAACTACCAACAAGGTTTGAGATGTGCATTTGGTCAACAATTCATCAAGCACATCAGCTGCATATTCCAGGTCAACCCAAATCAGTATGCGGTCCGTGTTCGGAACGCAACGAATTTCACTTTTTTCCAAGAATTCAGAAATCGCCCCTGACTTCATACGATGAGATCCGGCCTGAGCATACTTCAAAAACTGAGGTTGATCACAGTAACAGAAATCTGGCTGCCAAAAATTAGCTAAACGAAAGAACAGCCTCCCCAACTTATGTTGATGTTTGGACAACATATTCATATGCTCCTTCAATTCTTCATAAGCATAATAAGGATAATGCTCATTTATGACGTAACGGATAAACCGATACGCCGAAGGAGACTGAACACCAAAACCGCGACAATGAGTACATCGTTTCAGCCAAATCCATGAAGATTTCAAAAAATAAAGCATAATCACTTAGAATGAATAACAAATATATAATTTCAAAATTGAAATGTCACAAAGATCGGTGTAAACCCCAAAAGAGATACACCAAAGAACGGACATCACTCATATACAGAATGAACCAAAGATTAGAACGAATCAAAGATCAAAATGTGACAAAGTATGGATGCAAAGATACAAAAAAAACCTCAATTATCAAAAGATAACTG
>ERZ779875.63-NODE-63-length-105348-cov-15.302945_pt1 | contig 105348 bp, 113 predicted proteins | sample MGYA00511246_ERZ779875 | MGnify/ENA primary metagenome ERZ779875 (study PRJEB29588, sample SAMEA2155093) | human gut metagenome | biome: human gut; feature: human-associated habitat; material: faeces | place: Denmark | collected 2008/2010 ... | reverse complement strand
GACTTACCAAAGTTCAGATATTCACCATTCTTATTACGGTTCGAGCGACCAAACATTATAATGTTCGACTTGTACTCCGAGAAGGTTTCCTCAACCTTATAGTCTACATGGTGCATCCACGTATTAGCAACCTGCTTCTGACCAGCCTTATCAACGAAAGGAATACCAACTGCAAGTTTCTTATCAAGGATATTTCCAGGTACTTTAGTCTGAATACGAATGTGCGACCATTCATTACGCATTGCAGTAGCACTAGTGTAACGAACATCACCAACTTCCAGCGACATCGTATCTTCAACAGGAGCATACTCCCAGCTGAATCTCTTGCCAGCAGACAACTGCGAGTAAGGCATACCATCAAGAATACCACCCATCAGCTCAACCGTATAGACTGCATTCGAGCCTTCCATACGAGGCTGGCCAAGAATACGCAGCGGATAAACTTCATTAAGTTCACCTACGATTACCTCACCATCTGCAAACCAATCTTCACCGAATACAAGTTTGAACGGAGCACCATTCTCTCCTGCATTACCAGATTCGATAGGAGTGTCATTCATATCACGAGCCTCAATCAGCGGAATGTTTCGCCGCGAGCTACCAATCACATCCCACGTATATTCATCATCAGTCTCGAAATACTTCGTGGGGAACTGCTGCAGATAACTATCAAGACACTTGCCACGATGCTGAGCCAGCATCTGAACCATAATGTTCGTCGCCTTCTGAGGTGCACGACCAAAAATTGCCCCGATATGGTTATCCCTAGTTAGGCCCTTCCACGAGGTAAAGGCCTTCATTTGAAATTTACCTAATTGCATAATTTATTGAAATTTAATTACCAAGATGAGCCAATTGCATCAACGATGTCAAAGGAGTCTTCCTCTGGCTTTTGATTGAAATCGACGCTACCATCATCCATTCTTCTTGTATTATTCAAGGTGTGCTCTAATTCTCTTATAGCACTCTTTTTAGCAGTCTTTAACTTCTGGTTAACAAGCTTATCAATATTCTTAAATCCATCAGTTATAGTATACATAAGAGATAAGTAATAGTGAGCATCCAAGTTATTATCTCTAATATACTTCTGTATAGGTGTTAGTAACTCACCCTCCTCACTCTTATACGTTGCTTTAGTCATATTATTAAATACTTTCTCTCGTGTCATCTTATCTAAAGATAGCCCATCAAAAGGTTTATCAGTATTTAATACTCTTTCCTTGAATTCCTTAAGTTCCTTCTCCCTAGCTTTACGGGCTCTTTCAGCTTCATCTTTACGAGCCTCCACCAGGTCAGTATACTTTTCTTTATAAAAATCAATGCAACTCTCTAAGGCAGCCTTGGCATCTTCCAAGTCAGTGCCTGCATTAATAGAGCGTTCCATTTCTCGCTGAGCACGTTCAGCTTTAAATCCCCTATTCAAGAAGTCATTATAAATTAACTTCTTTCTAAGACTCTCAGCTTCTTCATTATCAGCTTCAATATCTTCTTCCTTTATGCTAGCTAAATAATTGATAGTTCCTTCATAATGCTGAATTTCATCAGGAGTAACTCCTATATTCAACATTTCCTTGAGCTTACGCTGTTCTGCATCAAGTCCAGCTTCAATCTGCTTCTTAATAGCAGCTGCAAAGCCTTCACCATCTTTAATAGCAGCAATATCGTCTTCACTCAAGTCTGGGAAAATGCCATCTTCATAACAAGCTTTTGCGACGGAAGCAAGTATTGGTGTGTCATTAGGAGAAGTTTTATCGCCAGCTTTAGTAGTGGCATCTTCCCCGCTTGAGCTTTCAGGATCATCTTCCTCTTCGGTAGATTCTCCCTCATCAGTACTTCCGCTCTCCTGCTTCTCCTCAGAGCTCTTTGGATTCCCAAAGATCCCATCTGGATCTACATCTGCACCTTTGTCATCAGGAGGAGTCTCAGCTTTACTCATAGGAGTAAACTCTAAGTCATCCTCTTTAATATCAATATCAATAACCCCATCTGAGAGATTATTGAGTAAATCCATAGATAATTCTTCCATAACTTCTCCAAAATTTTTATTAATTTAATTACTAAATTACATAGATTAGTACAAATATATGAAAATTATTTCATATATAAAACTACTTTTGAATATTAGTAATAAATTAATCTAATAATTACAACATTATCTCCTAGTTATTTAATAGTAATCCAAATAGCTTCTCCCTTCTTATCAGCTTCCTCAATTTTATCAAGTAACTTCAAGAATGTATCTTTACTATTATTAACTCTACCAATAGCATTGTTCACACCTACTAAGATACACCCAGCAGAATCTGCTGCAGTATTACCCCAGTGTATTAATACACCTGTAAATGATGGAACATTTTCTAATAGGGGCATCTTACGATTGTTTACTTTAGGGCTAAATTTAGGAGAATAGGCTAGAGTAATCTTATACCTACCATTCGGTATAGCTGTCTCAGAGTATACTTTCGTCTCCCCATTATCAAAGATGCCGTTCTTATTAACATCCCTATCCCTATCTTCTAAAGTATCACACTCGTATATATTATTGACAAAAAGTTTACCTATAGTATAAGTATCTTTTCTAGCAACTCTATTTACTAATATTTCCATATTTAAGGTATTTTAATTCTATCAGGACAATCCTCCTTATTACAAGTCCACTCTTTCACTTCCTTTAAGTCTTGTGCCATCTCATCGGCATACTTCTTAACCTCCTCACTATTCTTCTTCACAAAAGCTATTTCATCTCGATAGTAATCTTTCATACTCTTTAAAGCTTCTATCTCGACAATTGAGGCATTAGCATTAGAAGTTCTCTTCCCACCTAAAGTCCATGATACCGTACCTGTAATGATGTTAGAAATCCCCATTACTCCTAAAAAAGCTATCCAATCCATTAGTCAATTACCTGTATAAATCTCTGCGCCTCAGAGTTTGAGTAGGGGTTCTCTTCGACTACATCCATAATTAAAACCTTATGTTTACGTTGGAACCATCTACCTATGAAGCATTTCTTAGGAGGCTTAATAGTCTCTTTCTTCATATGTCCCACTACTGAAAGTTCACTAGTAAACTTAGGTCTAACAGTTACCATGTTAGGGTACTCCAGCCCTAAATTAAGAGAATACCACTTATCCTTGATAACAGTATCAAGTTTAAAATCGGGCTTTGCAAATATGGTATCCCCTGGGATATAAACAGTATCGGCTTTAGTCATAGTACTTAGTCTGTACTGTAGCCAAGCTACATCTTTATCCCTAATCTTTAGCTTCTTCTGAACATTTAATAACTTAATGTTAATAGAGTCCTTACTATCTTTTAACTCATCTATAGTAAATTTAAATGCTCTAAGCTCATTATTCAGAGAGTCTCTCTCTGCTGCATACGCCTTTTGATTGACATATGCAACAGAGACTTGCTCTCTTAAATCCTGAATTTTATTAAACATCCCGAAGCATAGTCCACCTAAAGCTAAGATTATTAATGCTTGTATAAACCATGCTTTGATTCTCATAAGTATTATCTTAAAGCTTCAGTTAGGTCATAGATGATTAAATTAAAATCACTAGATCCTAAACTTGTAGGAACAACATAGGAGCCATCTCCAAACCGCATCCATATTTCAAATTTATTATCAGTCTTATTTACAACATTTGGAATAAATGGAGATAGAGGACTAGATGCGCTACTTCCTTTAGGAACTACACTTCCAGTAGCAACTACCATATACTTATAATATTCCTGGCCAAGATTAAACCCTGATAGTGTAAACACACCTTGAAAAGCTGCTTGTTGATCTGATGTCTGGGAAAGCTCAAGAGTTATACCTCCTCTTGTAATTTTACCAGTTAGTCCATTAAAACTCATCCTACCATTTGGCTGAACATCTACTTGAGCCATAGCTATAATGTTATTAGGTACTTCGTAGTCTGCTCCCTTAAATTCAGCATGGGCATTCCAGTTACCAATGTTCCAATTGTCTATTACAAGTCTAAAGTCAGAAGCATTCTTAATAGATACTACACCACTCCAATACCCAACTCTATTTATATTAGGAATATAAGAATATTCCATAGTAGCACCTGGGGATAGAAGTACATAAGAAACTCTCTTATCAGAAGCATATCCGTTTGTATTTGTTGCTGCACCTTTACAAGATAAAGTAGTTCTTTCATAGTAAAGATTAGTATTTATGGAATCATGTTTGTTATAAATAACTTTTATATCATACGCTGAATTATTTATAACAGCACCACTATATCTTACACCTGGAGAAAATTCAAACTTAGTAGCAGGATAATTTAAAGTAACCTCTCCTACAAAATTCGTTGTATTACTTCCTGAAATTTGAGCATATAAATCAGTAACAGTAATGCTTTGATTAGAGCTACTTATATCATAGTTTACATATTCCTGAATTAACGAATCTGTAATCTCAATATTATTACATACTACCTTTCCTTCAGCATAAAATCTAATTTTGCCAGCAGCTAGAAATCCATCTCCTGTCTTGAAATTAAAGGCTATATTAGGAGTAAATAATGCATCAGGCCCCATAGGAGCAGATGGACTAAATCTTTCAAAATCAGAGCTAGGGTCACCTTGATTATCTATACCTCTTTGGCTATACATCCAATCATCCCAGAATACAGCTGAGCCTACTAGAGCAGTTCCAAATACACCTATATTAGCATATATAGCATCAAAGGACTCCATAAGTATCCAACTATGAGTACCTCCCTCTCCAGCATCCTCATGAGGAGTTTTCTTTACCTGCTGACTAGCATCCCAACTCATTATAGTATTTAACACATAGTAATTATTATCACCTGTATCAAATACATATGGAGCCTTCTCGGATGTAGTAGTGTAGATAGTATCTGCAGAATACACACCTGCTGGATATACAATCTGACCTTTAGCACCTGGAGAACCTGGCATTCCATCCAAACCATTAATACCCTGTAAACGAGCAGGTACTGACCAAGATCCCTCTAAGTCACCAGACCCTCCTATATTAGGATCGTAGTCCCTTATTCTAGCTTGAATAAACCATATATATATATTATCTCCAGAAGTAGAAGTTGGTACTGCTGTAGTCCATCCAGCAGGATCTCTATCTTTACCTGGAGTTTGGGTACCAGTTGGTACAGTTGCAGTACCTAAGCAATATCTAAGCTCATAGGATACACCCGGAACTCCAGATACTCCACTAGGGCCAGCAGGGCCGGGAGCGCCCGCAGGGCCAGTCTCTCCTTGTATACCAGGAGCACCACTAATACATACTGGCTCACTCCAAGTTCCTCTTAGAGTATCATCAGGTGCAATAGTAGCTCTAGACATCCACATGAATTCCGCAGGCTCCTTTGCAGGTGGAACAGTATCCCATGAAGTACTACCAACACTAGGATTGCGACTATTTACATTAATAGATGGAGCAGAAGTATTACTACTATTTACACTAAATCTTAGCTCAATAGAGTCACCATCAACTCCAGGAGTACCTTCATCACCTTTCTCACCATTAATCCTAACGGGAGTTGTCCAATGATCAGACTGACTAGTACCTAATCTACCATCAGCTGTCTTATTAGCTTTAGACATCCATAGATACTCACCATTACCAATCGTAGGAGGAGCATCAGACCAACCAGTTGGATTATCTACATCTTTGTCAATAGCAGGAGGGGTAGTAGGACTATTATTCTTCCTATACTTAAAGTCAGTATAAGCACCATCTGCACCATCTTCTCCTGTTACTTGAACAGGATCAGACCATGGAAGATGAGCTGCATTATCAGATATAGTAGCTGTAGACATCCACCATCTACCAGAACCTCCAGGGGCATCCTCCCATCCCTCACTAGTAGGTATAGGATCAGTAGATGTAGGAGCACTTGGCTTGCTATCACTCTTCTTAAATACGAAGGAAGTATAACTAGCTGCTACACCATCTCTACCATTAACCTGAAGTACTTCACCCCAAGTTAAGATTAAGCCTGTTTCACCACTAGTATTGCCTATACACTCCCACCAGTTACCAGCACTGTTAGGATAAGGTTTCCAAGTACCATCAATGGTAATCTCTGATGGGTCTGTAAAAGTAGGCTTACTAGGTTTATTCTCAGCCTTCTGATAAGCATAGGTATTATAGTTAGGCAACTTAGGAGATTCTCCTGCGGGCCCGGGGCTACCAGTCATTAAGAATGGGCCCTGCCATGTTCCAGATAGATCACCACCAGAAGTCAGCATAGCTGTAATCATCCATACAGCTTCACCCTCAGTCCATTCAGGAGCTACAGATGCCCAGAGAGACCCTGGGTTAGGATCTGATGGGTTCAATGCTGGTACTTGAGAAGGAGAGCTAGTCTTCTGATATAGAATTCTAGCAGTTAAACCATCAGTACCACTTGATCCATTAGAACCATCCTGACCTGTTAACCTAATGGGGTCAGACCAAGTACCCTGTAATTCTCCTTGACTGAATCTACCTATAATCATCCATAGGTAAGTTCCCTTAGGATTAGCTGGGACTTCATCAGTCCAGCTACTACCAGGGTCAGCACTAGACTTATTTAAGTCTGGAGCTTTATCAGGAGTGCTATTTACAGCATATTTAAAATTATAATAGTCAGAAGCAGCACCATCTTCACCAGTAGCTTGCACTGGAACTGACCAAGAAGTTACCTTCTCACTATCATCTACCCACTCAACATTTCCTGCTGCCATCCACCATTTACCAGTAGAATCTGGAGCTGTTACCCACTGATTACCATTATCAGTAAAAGGAGGCAATGACTCGCTTGTAGGAATTGATGGTTGAGTATTGCCCTTATAAAAGGCAAATATCGTATAGTTAGGGGGAGTACCTGGCCTACCATCTAAAGAGTATCTAGCCCACATAGCTGGCTTGGAAAACTCTCCCCATACATCATTTACTTTAGTACGCTCAGAAACATATTCATATCTCCAAATACTATCTACACCAGTAGCATCATCTGTCCAAGTTTGGTTATCAGAAGTCTCTTCAGGTGTAGGTACATAATCATCTACTTGTTTAGTAGGAGGAGTAGCTGGTGCAACTTCAGATTGCTTTCTAGCAAAGATAAATTCTATATCCTTGCCATCTTTACCGTCAGCTCCATCATAGGAATATCTAGCCCAGATACTAGGCTCAGAGAATACACTCCACACATTGTGAACTTTAATTCTCTTAGATACCCATTCATATCTATAAACATTATCTACTCCCGTAGGATCATCTGTCCACGGAGCAGGTGGATTGTCATAAGGAGGGTCTACAGGTACAGGTGGAACTCCAGTAGGGTCACTGGTTTCAGTACGAGTAAATATATACTCAACCCCCTCACCATCCTCACCAGGAATGCCCTGTTGACCATCACTACCAGGAGCTCCGGGCTGACCTGGCTCTCCTCTCTCTCCTTTAGGTAAGTCAAAGCTAAACTTGAAGGTATTCCCATCAAGTACCACATTAGCATCAGCAGATGCTGTCGATGCTACATTCTCAACTATTGCTGTGAAAGTACCAGGGTCACCACCACCTCCATCACCCCCAACTCTTACCCACTCTTCATGACCCTCTCTACAATCGAAAGCTAGTAGCTCCCATAGAGGATCCTTAGTGTCAGTAGGGTGTAACCAGAGTGAATTAATTTCAAATTCATCTTGAGGCGGTTGCTCTGTTCCTACCCAAACTTTTCCTAGTCCATTAATGTAATGATACATATATTTTAATAATTATCTTTGAAATAATCTACAGTTATATAATAGTAATAATCAAATGGATTTGTTATAGTAGTCTTCTTATATAATGTACCTGCAGGCTGTGTTTGGTCACCTTCTCTAATATATAACAAAGTTCCACCTGGAGAACTTAAATCAATGTTAGTACCTCCTGAAGACCATATTTCAATAGTATCTGAACAGTTATGGGAACTAACAATTGCACTGGGGAGTCCTAAAGTAATTTGCTGACTACTTACCTTATATTTATTATTCCAAGATACTGTTCCATTTGAACCAGAAAAAACATATAATGATTTCTGATGAACAATAACATTACTTAATTTATCTAAAGAGTAAGTAGTTCCGTTGTCATATATATAAGCTGTTAACTGCTCATCTGTAAAATCCATAAATTCTGCAGAGGATATATTTCCCCATGATATAATAGTAATATTATAAGAATCAGTATTTACAACAAAGCCAGTACCACCATCCTCACCAGGATTATACTCAACCATGCCAAGCATATATTCTCCATGAATCACTCTAACTAAACCTCCAGATATGTGTCCCCAAATCTTTTGAATAGCTTGTAACAAAGTATCTGTAGTAGTTATATTATATCCAAACCCAGATGTAAGTTCAGTCCAAGAAGTCATCTTAGCACTTAATGGGTCAGATGCTCCACCACCTATATCAGCAACATTAATTTCCTTTGTCCAAAATCCAGCATTTTTTAGATTAGTATATGCAATAATATCATTATCTGCAACAGTTATAGTCTGATCAAAATTCTTACTATTAAATATACCAAATCCAATTTTAGAAGGGCCAAAGTATACTCCTGCAGTTTTACCATCTATAACTTCAAATATTGTTACATTTATTGGATAATTAGGATCACTATCAATATATGAAGTAAAGTTCTTTATTCTATGACCATCATTTTCACCAGCTAACACAGCTAATGCCATAATAGCCTCAACAATACTATTATTACTTGCTACTTCTGTAGGTAATACAAAGGTACCAGTGTTACTATATTTACTAATTGTAGCATCTTGGGGATCCCCACTAGTAGGTGCTAAGTTAGCTATCTGTTGTGCAGTAATCTTTTCTGTAGCTGATACCTGAAATTCTTCATTACCTGAAGCTGCTGACTTCTTTGATAATTGAGATATATCTATAAATTCTGGCATATTAATTAATTTTTAGGATACCCAGCAATAGCATTACCAAAGGATCTTACAGTCCCATTATTACCAAAGGTAGCTATAACAAGGTTATCAGTTAGTTGAGTAACAGTTAGATAATCAGTGTTATTTGGCCCAGGGGAGGAGCATTGCCATGTTAAATACTTCTGACGACGCTGACCTGTATAATTATCATCTGATGTTATTTTTGCTGTGAATGTACCTGGAATATAACTATCATTATACTCAACATATAGATGATCCCCACTACCATCATTCCAAGGTAATGTTATTGTTCGTACACTCATAATAATTTAAATTTTATTAAGGGGAGAGAGGCAAGGCCCCTCCCCCCTACACTACTAGGATACAGTAAACGTAGTATTCGTAGTTACATTGACAGTAACTTCGGGACCATCCTGAGGTACTTCAATAGAAGTTTCACTCAGATTAATGTAAGCATCACCAGCAGCCTGTTTAAGAGTAATAGTTGCAACCTGTGCACCATTAGCTGTTACAGTAATTTGCTGAGTACGCTCACTTGTAGTACTATTTGCTGCAGCAGTTAGAGTGAGTGTAAATGCATATTTAGCTTTAGCTCCAGGGTCACCAGTAATAGCAACACCATTAGTAGTTTGCACACCACCTGCTGTATACTTAATTGCAGAGATATCTGCTGTAACAACAGAGCCAGAGCCTTTTGTAAATGTGAGTTTACTTGAGTTAGATGTACCAGTAATAGTAACATTCCCCCCAGCTTTAACCACAGATATTTCTGCACCTTCATCAAATCTAACAAATTCAGTAGCTGCTTGAAGAGTTGCAGTATACGTCTTATTAGGAGTTACCCCAGTAGCTGTAACTGTATAAGTATCAGTTTGAGCTACCCGGTTACCAAGATTAGCAGTCTTAGCCTTAATCGTTAGTGAGGTATTACCAGAACCACCCTCAGGGGTAGTAATGGTATAGGTTTTAGTAACGCTTGCCATTTAGTTGTAAAATTTAAGTTATTATAAATGTAGTATTAGTATATACTTCATTAGTATCCTCGTAATTATTAAAATCATTCAAGAATACAGATTCTTTCTCAATATCTAGATACTTCTTACTTTCTGAAGGCCATATTACATATCCATTGTATATAACTCTCTTTATAAGAGGTTTTCCAGAATTACTAATAGTATAACCAGTCTTGGTATTATCAAGTAAACCTACAGTATTATTATATGACGCAATAACAAGTGTTTCTGATGGAGTTGCTGGCCATAATACTTTGCCATTATAGGTGACTTTCTTAATACTCTGTATATAAGGATTTGGCACTACTCTACCACATATAATGCAATAGATAAGTTTAGATATATCCCCACTAGTAGTAGGTGCTATAATCTTTCCATTGTAACAAATCTTTTTAATCTTTAGTGCCATAGTCTCTTAATTTATTCAGGAGTTCCCTCTAATTCTATATATATTACATCATCATTAACTAAAGGGGCCTCACCATATACTACCTCTACACCTCTCACAGTAGTAGATTTCATATATTTATCTAGGTCATTTGCACCTGAGATTATATCCCAAGTTCCACTGAATTGGTTATAAGCTCTTAACTCCCAAAGCTCGCCCTCACTCTTTACAGTAGTAGGCTTTAACCACACCACATTATTGGCAGGCTTAGGTGGGGGAATACTCCCCACCCAAATCTGTCCATTGCCTGTTCTATATTGATACATTTGAACTTATATTAATCTACACATTTATACTGGATAACGATCTTGTCTCTGGATTATATGTAATATATTCTACACCATAAGAGTTTCCAGTAATAGTAGGATTAACAAACTTTATCTCAGTTGCAGATGTAGATGCTCTAGTAAACATTACATTATTATATTGGTCATTAGCATCTGTAGTAGTTAGAACTATAGCAGATGATCTTTTTATTTCCTGCCCAGCTACACTACTAACAGTTGTTCCTAGCTGAGAGTAAGGAAGATTCATAATTCTACTATCTAGACTATCTTTACCTATTTGCATATTAGTTATAGCAAACTTCCTAGTTGAAGTATCATACGATAACCTCTCAACTGTAGATGCATTTAACCAACCATACCATATGTAGTTGTTATTTTCAGTAGATGTTCTAAAACAAGGTACTGGAGATTTAGTTCCATCTGGGTCTAAAATAACAATTATAGAAGAGGACTTAATAGAATCATTTTCATTTGCTGATAGTTCTACATTTATATCAGAACGTGATATAAATAAAGTCCTGTTAGTCATATCTGCCATCCACTTATTAAGTTCAGTCTTAGTTAGAGTACCTCCAGCAGATGAATATTCACTATAGAATAATGCATTAGGAGCAAAGGCTGAATAAGTCATACCTGTTAACTTACCATTAGCCTTATTAAAACTAATTACTTGAGCTCCAGTAGTAGAGTTAGTATTAATATAGTTTATTACATCTCCACTTACAGATCCTCTTATAAATTCTTTTATACCAGCACTACTGGTTTCTACTACAAGTTTAGAAGCATTAATAATATTAACTTCAATGCTACTACCTAGATAAGTCTTATTAAGATCCTTCTCTTTTAGAGTAACTACTCTACCTGTAGAAGATTGTTTTACAAGACTTAAATTATCTGGATGGACACCTGACATCACATAGGTATCTACTTGCCCATTAGGTAGGATTAAACTTATAGTTTTATCAGTATAGTTAATTGACTGAGTAATTATTTTAAATCGAGAGTGGTTTGGTGCACTATAAGTAAATTCAATGTGGGATGCATCAGAAGCAAGAGCATCCCATATAGCTAATACTGTATTATGCGGAAGAGATTCTAGATTATATATATCGATTGTATCTCCAAGATTAACTTCCTTAACAGTAGCATTCAGTGCATCAATCTTAGCATTTAAGTTTTGGTTAAGATTAACCCAAGCCTTGCCTGACCATCTATAAGTATCACCAATAGTTGATTCACCATTTGGCCCAATATTTACATAAATCTTACCTTCTTCTGGGTCTTTAATAACCCAATCTTCTTTAGAAGTATTAGCATTTACATATATAAGCTTTTGATAATATTTAGACCTATAAGGCTCTACAGATGAATTACCAATCCATACAGTATTTTGACCATACTCTAAGATAGAATTCTCTGTATTCTCAGATATAATATCAATAGTAAAACCATTAAAGTCTACAACATCATCTACATATGATGGCAGTTGCTCAGCAGGAACTAAACCATTCACTAAATCAGCTTTTCTAACAAGGTAGTTCTTAGCCCCTCTAGTACTGAGTCCTACATAAGAATCACCAGTACCATCAATTATATCAGCTAATTTCTGATAAGCAAAGAAGTCCATAGTTTTAACTACAGCTATATCACCTTCTTCTTTAACAAAGGTCATTATAATTCCAGATTCTTGAGTCATCTGAGCATAGAAAGCTACCTCACCAGTCCCCTCATTCATACCTTTGAACATAGTGATGGTACCTAACTCTTCACCTAGGTTAAATTGTATTGCATCAGACTGTGTTAGCTTACTCCAACTGAAACTTGTATCATCAACGCTTATTTTATAAACACTAACAGTATCAGTATTACCTCCACTATTAGATTCATAGTCTTTAAGAAGCTCAGCTACTTGAAAATTAGTTAAATTATAACCCTTCTCTAATTGTTTAATAGCATCTTTAATAGTCATTTTAATTAATTATTAAATTAAAAGGGGGAAGTTGTGAACCCCCCCCCTAACTTATTTACTAGTAGATGGTTTAGGTTTAGCTTTCTTAATAGCAAGATCCTTCTCTTTTAGGGAGATTTCCTTGGATAACTTAGTTTTATCAAAGTTTAACCTCTCATCAAATTGACGAATCTGCTCATTCAGTTTAGCTCTTTCTAAACTATTATCAGCAACTTCGGGTTGTTCCGATAGTTTAATCTGCTCAATAAGAATTTTAGTTTCATTATCTCGCTGATTCAACATATCTTGGAATTCCATCTCCCGCTGTTTCATCTGCATCTGAGCTTCAATCTGAGCTTGAGCCGTCTGTTGTTCCTGCTCTGCAGCAGCTTGCTGTCTTTCTTGAATAGCCTGCTCATCTTTCTCAATTGTTCTCCTTATTTCAGAGAGCGAAGAAGATGTATAAATCTTCATAATTGAGGAGAATGATAAAGTCTGATTCTGAAGAGCTGCTTGAGCTAAAGCATCAAGTTTAGATGCCAAGCTTTGAGTCTCAGGAGAAGCATCTACGACAATTCCATAATCACTATCAGCGAAGTTATTTCCATCAATTTCAAGAGACTTTATAGCACCATCTGAGGTTATATATTGGAATTTCTTATTCCTACCCCTCATAGCTACTTTAGCAGTCTCTACAAAACATTCTAAAGCTCTTTTCTTCACATCATCATGCTGAGTAAATAACCACTCAGTAATATGAGATGATTGTAAGTTAGCTCTCTCAATTCCACCAACAGTTTCTCGATTGCTAATTTGACCCTCACGCTGTCTAGTAATACCAGCTACTTCTCCCATTTCATTCTTAATGAATTCCAACAGATTGATGTGTTCTTGGATATAATTACCCTGCTCAGCATCAATTACTCCTGACGATTGGTTATTCATTAAGCCAGCAAGCTTTCCTGTTGCTTGCCCACCATTACCTTCTTTAAAGCTATCAACTACAGCTATATGGTTTACTTTAGCATAGTAAAGCCACTTATCTATTTCCCATCCTTTAGGAACCATAGCTAAGTCCATCTTAACTATCTTACCCCAGTTAGCTGCAATTGCTTTATTTAGTCTGTCATATATGACATCATAGAAGTACGCGTAGGGCTTCATCATATCTACAAGAGAGAATGGCTTGGAGTCATTCAAATTGTAAATAGACCCTACGATACCGAAGTGACATCTCGAAGGATTTGAAAGCCTATTATATTGAACTATTCTAGGTCTCATATTTACATAAATATCTTTACCTATCTTAGTTCCTTCCCAAGCTTCATTTATCCAAAATATCTGCTCTTCCTCTCCTGCGTCCTTATCAACTATATAAGTTTCAGGGAAGAAGTCAAACATCTCTTCTCCAGTCTCAGGATCATAGTACTTAACCTTCTTAATCTTTCTCTTACTCTTCCAGTATACTCTAAGTACTCGAATATTACCTTGGTTATCATAGTAATTACTTGTAGCAGTAAAGCCAGATTGGCCAAGCATTAAGAAATTCTCTATAATAGTACCTCCAGTAATATCAGTGCCATCAATCTCAGATGTATTAATAAAGGCATCTCTTTCATCAAAATTGCCCATATCATCTGTATTGAATGACCCAGTAAGAGTATCAATATTCTCTACATCCTTTCTAGTAAGGACATCATAGTAAGTGTCAAGAATTCTACCAGGACTCCAGTAATCTATAAGAATAATGATATCTGCATCTTCAACTTTATTAGAATACCCACTCTTAAAGATATGCACCTTTAGTGGATTAAGTCTCTCAAAGGTAGGTTCACCACCTACAATATCACATTGATAGATTTCTTCACCACATATCATAGCATCCATAAAACCATCATTAAAGGTCTTATATATAGCTAATTCTTTGATATAATGGTTAAGGATAGTACTAGCTCTCATCTCAATGATATCTTGCCATTGATAATCGAAATAGTAACTTACCTTATCAAGTTCCTGATTAAATTCTTCCTCACTAACATTCTCATCCTGTATCATAGATACAATCTGATCTGTTAGTTCAGACATCTTATTAGATTCAATTTCACTAATAGATGTAGGATTAGTGACTATTACTCTAAAGTCAAATCGTCTCTTAGCTTCTTCTCCTTGTAGGACATGAAGCTTAGAATTCATTATAGGGAAATGCTGAATAGATTCAGGGACATATAATGCGTTAACATTATCTGGATTGAGAATCAACTCAACATCTCTCATATCTAGAATACCATTTATGAGGTTGTAATTGATTCGCTTCTTCAGTAATGATTTACGAATCATATTGCCAAAATAGTATGTTCTCTTGTCAGCCCAGTCTAAATGCTGTTTTCGCCAAGCTTTAGTCTTCTGACTATAGGACAGCATTTGCCGTGGGATATTTTTTAAATCTATCATAGCATTAACTTATTAACATAATTTGTACAAAAATAAGTAATTATTTTTAATTATCCAAATCTCCATATTGAAACATAATTACTTTATTTAAGTACTACTACTAAATTTCCTTTGGCTTATTCTTAGCAAATCTATAGTCATAATTTCTAGTAAAGAATTCATCATTACCTAAATAGTCTGCAGCAATATTCTCATTAATAACTTCAGAAGGAGATCTAGTACCACATAACATTAACTTCTGCTCTCTAAGTAACATCAACATAAGTAGAGCATCATATCGGTCAAAGTTATTATCAGGATCCCATGTAGCTAACTCTTGCATTAAGGCTCTATAATAGCATCTATTGATATTATTTATAGTAACCTCTACCTCCTCAGTATGCCCATCTACATCTACAGATTTAGTAACTTTAATAGGTTTGAGTAGCCAATCTCGTATACATCTCCTGCCATATCCTTGAATAGGCTGTGATGCATTCGTTCCCTTAGACTTATTTCCATATAAATTGCCTTTAATCATCTCCTTGTCCTTGAGAAACTCAAGTACATCAGATAATAAGTATAGGCTATTATGTTGAGAGAAGTATGTAAATAACCCTTTCTTATTATTCTCATAATTACATTCCGCATTATATAACATGAGAATACGTCTACATGTCTCATAGAAATCCTCTGCAAACATAGGTCTACCTACATACTCACATACTAATTCATCAGTAAATAAATCAAGTACATAGATAGCTCCTAAAGATAATGTATCTGAAGTATCATCATCATAAGGGTCAATACCTGCTATATATCTTCCCCAAGGTACCTTACCATCAGGGCCTTTAACAGGCATTTTATTTATGTGAATAGCCCCCTCTAATTTATTATCCTTATGAGGATATGATAAAATAGGTTTAATATCTGAATCAGGAGTAAATGCTATTGAGCCCTCTTTAGTCTGAACTAATCTACCAATCCACATATCGTCCATACTTGATGGATTAGAGTCTAATTCTAGAATCCTATCATTGAGCTTATCAGAAGGAAATATATTATTATCCCTTCTCATAATAGCATCTACTATAGTAAAAGCATACTCTGCTTTTCTACGAGTAAGCTGTATAGGATCTGATGAGTTATACTTAAGTATTACACGATGTTTAATCTCATCAATTAATGCCCCTACTACATCTGATACACCATTTTCATTATAAAATCCTTTAGAGTTCAAGTAAGATGGAAAGAAGAATATGGTCTTTCTGACTCCTACTGTACCCTTATCAAATACATTAGGAATTGCATAAACATTATATCCCTCAGGATAATTAATCATTTCAAGAGCTCCTATAAAGTCAGAGCCCTCAGAACCACCAGTACCAAATGCTACTGCTTGACCAAATGCAATATTATTCTCCTGAACATTAGGAAGGGCTGTTTGCCAAACATCTAGAAATTTAGGGAATGCACCAAACTCCTCATAGAACATCCTATTCGAATTATGAGTAGGTATAAAGTCATTTATTAAGTGTAAATGATCTTCAGAATCTACTGTAACACATTTGGCAAAACCCTTCTTTTCTAAAGTAACTAACTTAATAGCAGTCATCTTAGTATAAGCAGAACTCTTTCTATTACTAAGTCTGGATTGCTTTCTCTCTAACTTAAATAATCTAAGATCATTACTGTAAATGTTTACTCTATAATACTTGGTATTATTAATAACCCTAGACTTAAGTATACAGTTTATTCCTAAAGATCTACATAATTCTACTACATTCTCAGATAAAACTTTAGATTTAGAGGAGAATTCTATTCTACCATCTTTATAAACACTACCATCAGTATCTAACAATCCTGCTAATAAATTAAATCTAACCTCTTCAGAATTTTGAAGATATTGTATAGGAATAAATTTATTAGAGCTATTCTTATCTTCTAACCCTAAATCTTTTAAAATTTTCAGACTGGAAATACCTAAATGAATTTTATGAGAAATTTCTCTGTACTGAGATTTGTCAACTTTGTAGGGGATATAAGACTCTATAGAATCTATATCTTTCCTAAGCATTGTTATATTTAGATAATCTGCATGACATTGTTTATAGCATCCATCTCCTAGATATAATCCTAGTGTATAAGCATCAATAGGAATAGGATGTTTACTATACTGAACTACTCCAGTATTATCTAAATAATATTTATATAGGTTATACTTACTATTCTTATATACTGTATTATCTGCTAAAAACTTCGTTTCAACAATCCTTTTCTTTAACTTACCAGCACTCCTATATATAACTTCAAATGGGTGAGTAGGGCCTACTAAAGTACTACGTCCATCCTGCAATTCAATCCTATATAGATCCATTTCTTCAGGGGTGGTTTCATCAATTACATTGATAACTTTACCATCCTTACCGAATAGTTTATCTCCCACATGTATATCTTTCCAAGACTTCCACCCATCAGGTGTTGGAACTATACATTCTAAGGCTACCGGGCGTTTACCACGAATCTTATCAGGGTCATCCTTAATAGCTACTCCTAATACCTCATTTTGAGATCCTTTAGGAATATTAGTCTCTTTATCAATATACCCTGATATCCATTGCATATCAGATACAGAGTTCTTTAATCGTGATCTAGGGAATTGGGTGTACTTTGAACAGAAGTCTATACCATCTACAAACTTATTTAAAGTACCATCCTTAATAAGATACTCCTTTTGGTAAGAGGTAATAAGACATTTTACCTTCTCACTTGACTCAAATGATTCACCAAGTAAGAACATCTTACACATAATAGCAGCTGCAGAGTATGACTTTGAACGACCACGTGACGCTATCTCTACAGCATGTTTAGCCCCAACAAAGTCATCATACATACCTCCATTTCGTGCTTGCCACTGATAGTGAAACCTTAAGTAAACCCCTTCCCATACTTCAGGGAAGTCAACTACACGGTCACCAATCTTAGTACCTTTACGAATCTTAGTCTGAATAATTGGTAAGTAATTCAAGTAAAAGTATAGATCTCCTGGGATCCACTCCCCATCTGAAGGTCTTACCATACCATCTAAGCATCGTGTTACTTCTCTACCAATCCATTGGCCATATTCAGACTTAGGGTTCATATCAGGTAGTAGATTTGTATAACAGCCATATTTCTTATAATGAATAGCTGCTTGTCTAAAGTAATCCATATCCTCTAGGATGTGAGGATTACAGATATCAACTAGTATTCTACCCCATTTATCTCTAGGCAAATCTTTAGCCTTCTTTCTCTCAGGAGAAATGAGTCTTCTTACGAATTCAATATTATTAATTGCATCCATAAAATCATCCCATACTTCTTTTGAGAGAGAGTCTCTTAGTTCTTCAGTGATTGGGGTTTGATAAGGATTAGTTGGATATAGAATCATTATTTAAGAATTGTTTAAATCCATCTTCAAGAATAGACTTCTGTTTAAGTCCTCTCATAGCTCCTACTTCTTCAATCTCTTTAGCAACAGCTTTCTCAGCATCAGCTAACTCTTTCACCAACCCAGGAATTAACTTAATAGCTCCTACAACTTGAGCAAGGTTGTACAAAGGTCTACCTTTTTCATCAGTCTCAGTAAATGTAATTCTGGTAAGAGCAGTACGCACATTCTCAATAGAGTCCTTAGTACTCTGCAATAATAAAGATGATGTAGTTGTAGTAAGATACTTATATAGCTCTATAGCCTCCTCTACTTGCTTATCAGGAGACCAATCAGGGTCTATACCTAATGACATCTTTACTCTCTCATCCCTATCCTTATCATTAATCTCAAAGGAGAAGTCAGATCTAGGGTCATACATAAAGTAAATATAAGCTAATTCCTTCATAGACTTAGTCTTCTCCTTAGTTCTATCCCTATCTACAAGCCTTTTAAAAGGCTTTAATGCATATGCCTCATCAGAGATAGTAAGTGTGTAATCTTTATATTTAAATAGCTTCATAGTAAAAAAGCTCCCTACTTATGATAGGGAGCTATTAATTATTAAACCAACTTCTTTTCAGGTACTTCAGTAGCTACTTCGCACTCTGATTCATTAAACTCCTCAATTACAAGGGGTATATCATTATCTGTAATTCGAAGTACTAGCTTACCATCAATTTGATATGTGGGTACTTCAAAAGAGATAATTGGGTTATAGTACTCATCAGGCATGTCATCTTTAGTACTATCCTTAGTAAACTTACGCTTCTGATAAGGTGAGTAATCTACGACTACTTTATCACCAACTTTACAGTTTCGTACTGATTCACCAACTGCTAGTACTGTCTGAATCTCTTTAAGTACACCCACAGAATCCTTCTCAATCATTCCTGTATCAGATACACATTCCTCTTCAGTGTAGGTATCTGCAGTAATTAGGATTCTATTAAACGTCGGCTTTGCTTTCAGTATCTCGAATATTTTTCTCTTCATATTCCTTATATTTGTTATTTAAATATTGAGCTCTAGAGTATGATGTATAGAACTTTCCAAGGCTAGGAATGTTGATACTAGACTGCATTTTATTGAACTCCTCTTCACTCATTTCTTGAGTCACTGGGACACTCTCTAGAGTATCTTTAACCCAATTCCAATACTCTCTATAAGCAATTTCTACTACATCATCTGGAATATCTATTTCCTTAGATACCTCTTTAATAATATCCTGTAAAGTCTTATTATTTATCATGATTTATCTTAAAATGTAGTATCAATTTATAGTTATCAGCATCAATATCCATGCTAGGAATAAACCTCTTATTGATAGTATTATTAGTAATAATACCTACTTTTCGTAGGTTAGTTAGTACAGATTGAAGATTATTAGAAGATATCTCTAAGCTACTAGCTATTCCTTTCTTTACTTCATTAGTAAATAAAACCTTATCTAATGTTTCTTCATCCATTATTGTCCTTGATAGTTCAAATCTACGCTTTAACAGTGCAGCTAATACCATCATCTCTCTATTAGGTAATCTATGTAATGGCCTGAGAAATTCAAGCCAGAGCTTAAAGAAATTCATATCCCCAAAGCTCATTGTAGTAGAAATTGGAGCGATGCTAATATTCTTAGTTATATCCTTCTTATTCATAATTATTCCTCTGCTTTATCACTCTCTTCAGGAGGGGCGAGCATTCCTTCAATATTAGTAACTATATTATCAACAAACTCCTTTTTGAAGAGATCTTTATGATCTAGTACCATAAACATTGACTCAAGCCTCTTGCCCATCGCAACTTCCATTAGCTGTTGATTCTCAGCATATAGCTTACTTCTTTCTCTAATAAGCTCACTAAGTTGAGCCTGCTGCGATGAAGCTAGGCTTTTAAGATCTTCATAACTTAGCTTCTCTGCTTCCTTAACTTTCTTCTCCATAATTATTCCTTAGTTAATTTCAACCACTCTTCAATGGTTGTAGTACTTATATTAGTTGAGCCACACTGCCCACAATATTCAGAGATTCCACCCTCATCATATGCTTTAATAGCTAGTGAATGACATCTTTTGCAGTAGAATACTGGCTCATTATTATAGTCCTCTTTACTCCATTTAACTCTTTCGAACTTGGAAGGAGCTGCGAAGGGAGGACACTTTGGCTTAATTAATTCTCCTTCCATCTTACTAGTTCTTTTATATACTGCTCAAAATCTATATTATTAAATGAATCTATAACATTATTAATAGCTTCATTAATAGTAGAATCCTTAGCATCTTTACATAAAGAATTTACTACAAATATAGTCTTGAACCTATTCAACTCAAGTACCCACTGTAATTCCACTCCTATTGATATCTTGCAATCAGGAGATGTTACATAAGGCCCATATTCTATTAATCTAAATGGATATTCTGAAGGATGGAATCTCTTATTAAAGTCATTAATAAACTCTAGTAAACTACCCATTTCCATCAATTATTACACATTTAGTAGATAGGTACATTAAAGCAACTGATACTGCATTCTCGATTGAGACCCTAGTTACTTTAGCAGGATCAATAATATTATTCTTTATAGCATCTTCATATGAAATATCAGTAGATTCAGCTATTAATTCTCTACAAGTTAGTAGGGCATTACTTAAAATATTTAATCCTTTCTTAGATAATACTCCTGCTAAATTAGCCTGAACATATCCAGCTCCAGTAACCACACCTTCCTCAATTGCTGCTCGTGTTGCACATACTGCATCTTCTATCCTATCCTTCTTCTCTGATAACTCAACCTCAGTAGTTGCTCCTACATGTATTGCAGCTACACCACCTGATAATTTAGCAATACGAGATTTAATATCTTCTCTTAGGAAATCAGGAATATCATTATTTAGGGATTCCTTGAGCTGATTTACTCTAATAGAGATACCCTCCTTTTTGCCACCTCCCCCTACTATAGAAGTATTGTCAGATGATGAAATAACAGTGTCTGCAGTTCCTAAATATTCAATACTATCAGGAATAGTAGTAAATACTTTAGCTCCAGTAACTGCTGAAATATCCTCTAATAAATCCTTCTTATATTCTCCAACTCCAGGTGTCTTAATAGCTACTACTTTAAGTATACCTCTATTAACATTTCTAAGAAGTGCGTTAATAACCTCAGGAGAGTAATCATTAGCTATAAGTAGGATTGATTTATCATCCTTAACTACCTTCTCAAGTAAGCCAAATAATCTCTGAGTATCATTTAATACTCCATTATAAATGAATATAAGAGGTAGGGTTAAAATAGCTGTTCTATTAGATTGATTAGTAATAAAATATGGAGATATATAACCTCTTGGAACTTTCATTCCCCTAACTACATCTACATAAGTATTACCAGTATTTGACTCATCCAATGATATTACTCCATCATATCCAATCTTAGATATTGTATCAGAGATAATCTCACCAACTTCTTTATCACCATTAGCAGATATTGTAGCAATATATCTAATACTTTCGGGGTTGTCACCTACTTTAGTAGAGGTTTCCTTGAGATACTCCCTAGATTCAGCAAGAGCTATTTCTAGCTCCTGCCTTATCTTAAGGGGACTCTCATTATTAGAGAGCCTGTTAAAAATATCATTAATGAGTGATTGAGCGAGTATTGTAGATGTTGTAGTACCATCACCAGCACTATCAGCTGTCTTTGAAGCAGCTTCCTTTACTAGTTGGATACCTACATCGTAAAGTGGATTAGAAGAGCTTATTGAACGAGCTACAGTAACACCATCTTTAGTAACCTTAGGGAAATTATCCTCATAGATAATAACAGTATTCCCCTTAGGGCCAAATGTTACTTTAACAGCTTCAGCTAGAAGATCTACACCTTTCTTAACTTCAGCTAATGCCTCTAAGCCAAACTTAATCTCTTTACTCATATATAGGTCTATTTAGAGTCATTACAATCTCATATAACTTATCAACAGCCTCAAGACATTTCTGGTTAGTAAGAGAGATATCAAGATCATCCTCGTTAAGGGGTTCAGGCTTAACATCTTTAGGCTTGGGGGTCTTCTTAAGTAAGAACCAACCATTACAGTGGATATCTTCTTGAGAAGGCATAAAGATATATTCTCCACCCTCAAACTTAGAGATAAGTATAGGGGAATTCAGCAATTTTTGATGAGAGATTGTGGGAAGTTTATCACATATAACTACTCCCTCTTTAAAATATTTATCCCTACTAATAGCTAGATTATCAGGATCTTTGAGCATAGCATCTAATGCTGCTCCAAATGTCATGTAATTTTTCATACTTGCTTCCTTAAATAAATTAATATTCAGACTTTTCATTAACATACTTAGCAATTCCACCAAGTATTGCAAAGAGATTTACTATAGGAACTAAAGCTATAGTCCATATAAGCTTCTTCTCCATCTTACCCTCAGTAATAATTTGAGCATACTTAGGGTTATCTTCCATAAACTGAGGGAGGCATTTCTTAGCTCCCCAATAACCTCCTGCTACACATAGCAGATAAATTGTTAACCAATACATACTTATTTAGATTTAAAATTAAATTTCATAATAAAGGGAGATATTAGGAATTGCTCTCATATATCTCCCACTCGATGTGAACACGAAAACCAACCGGAGCTGGGAGGGGGAATTACGATATCCCGACCTTGAAGTTAACAGCTTCTTGCTCTGCCTCTGAGCTACCTCCCAAGAGAGGTTTTTATAGACTTTACTGAGAACTCAGTATTACTAAGGGAGAACCTTACCCGTGCCAGCAGAGAACCTGCTGCAATTACTTCTTAACCTTGCCCTTACCTTTCTTCTTGCAAGCCATATCTTTAAGTTTTAAATGTTATACAAAGATAAGTAAATTTTCTTATATTAAGAATGTTATAAGTATTATTTTAATTTATTCCCAATAAATTCACTTATATTTTCATAAATTTCTGCTGGATAGCACTCAGTCCTACCATTAAAGTAAACTAAAGGCATCTTTCTTATAGGTCTAAACTGCTTATGGATTAATTTCTCTAGGTTATATATTTTTGAAGCATCTCCTTCAAATACATCTATTACTTCTATAGAATAGATTCTAGGTATTTGAATTAATCTAGTATTAATGTTTTTATGAGAAGTGATTCCTACTTTTAAGAACTCTCCTTCTATCTCAGATTTTAACTTTACAATATATAACTTTCCTATACCATTATTTTTTGAGCACTGCTTCTTAAAAATATGTCGAGAATATCCTTTATATTCTAATGCACACTCTGGACATCCTGAGTGATTATGAACAGCGTTAGAAACACTTACTTCAAAATCACCGTGTATAGGACAAGTAATTATTACTTTATCTCTACTAGAGATGGGGTTACATTTTTCATAAGTATAGAAGTTACCTAAAGAATCTTTAATCTTTTGTAAATACTTAGATTTCTTAGTAGTAAGATTTAAGATAGTCTCTATATTAGGTGAGTACTTTTGTACTCTACAAAATTGGGCAGTTTCCTTATTTAAGACTACAATTTTAGTTCCTTCCAACTCAATAGCTTCTAAAAGGGTTTCCTTAAAAATATTGTCATTAAGATACTTTAGATAAGAACTAGAAATCATACTTTGTATTCCAAAAGTAAATTTACTAACTGAACCTTTTGCACATCTGTAAATGTAACCATCTTTCTCTATGAGAAATTCTATATCAGATTCTCCTATAACATTGAGATTGTACCTTTCTTTATATAAACTGTAATTCATAGTATATTGTATTAATTTTTTCACAATATACTAAAAATATTTGATATTTCCAAATATTTTAACAATTATTTTATAAAATCACTAAAATTATTTCTTATATAACCACCATAAGCGGCAAGTTTCCTACCATCTTTCTCGATACTAGACTTAGTGGAAGCTACATTATTAAGTAAGTGTAACAAGTACTCATCACTATAGCGATTGATTATATCAGTATCATCATACTTCTCACGCCACTTCTGGATATCATCTACAGTGTACTTCTTCTTAGGATCAAGCTTGTTTAAATACCTAAATTGCATTAAACGAGAGTAAATCTCATCAGCAGAATCTTTATAAGAATTATACTGCTTGCCCTCCTGTAACTTATTCCCTTCAAAGCCGTATCTAATAGTATTAAGTTGAGGATTAGCATTTAAAGAATGTGTCAGCTCATGAACATCAGTACCAGCATATGGACTAATATATGATATAGAATGAGTGGCTGGATTATAAGCTCCCCCAGTATGATTAGAAAGCTTCTTTATAGCCTCAAATTCTGAATCAGGAACATGAGGAAACTTTGTATTACCGAGAACATCATACTGCTTAACAGTACGTAAGTTTTCTAACTGATTCTGAAACTCATTAAAAGCAGCTTTATTAGACCAACTTTTAGGTAATACACTATAAGGAATCATTGTAGATCCACTATTCCTAAAGTTCTCCTGAAACTGCTCCTGCCTATTAGATAACCATGAAGCTACGAAATCTTGAGCGGGAGTACTATTAGTATTGTCTACTTCACCACCATCAGCAAAACTATTATAATGCTCTTTCATCTTGGACAGAGACTTAACATTATTACTCAAGTAAACCCTTATTAATCCTGCCCTATCTTTCATTGATAAATTATCCCAAGAACTTCTCATGATTACGCTTTACACCACCAAATTTATCAGCTCTCCTTTCAGTATAAAACCAATAGTAATTTAGGATTTTACTTGAGAAATTATTGTACACTCTCCTAAATAATAGCCATCCAATAGATGGTAGCCCTGTTAAAAGCAGGTATAAAGGGCCTTGCCATTTAGAGTCATGAGTATGCCCATATTCATGGTCAATTACATCTTCATATCCTTTACTCAAGTAACGACTATTAACAATAATATATTGCCCTAATGATATTCCTCCAGGCATCTTTTTAGCAAAGTAAACCCCTGCATCTTTATAAGTATATTCATACTTAGCTTTATAACATTTAGTTAAAATCCACCCTAATCCACATTGGGGAAATTCCCATACCCATCTTAAAACTTTCTTTAAAGTACTCATCTCTTCTTAGATTTAATATCTACACTAATTGCACCTAATGATGAAGTTCTGATTATAAGAATATCTCTACCTCTATTCTTAACAAATCTCTTGGTGCAGACTGTCACCTCATCACATTTAATCATACCAATTTGCTTGCTTCTTGCTCTCATAATAATAGTTATTTTGTTCTGCAATATAATAAAAATTTCTGACATTTCCAAATATTTTCGATTAAAAATGATCTATAGTTATATTATAGACCTTCCGCTATTAAAAATTTCTACAATAAAAATTTTTTAAAAAATTGGAGAATTTGGGTGAGAGTGATATATCCCACCTATGCCCCCCATCCCCTACGGGAATGTGGGTCATCCCCCCTCACTTCGTTCGGGGGCGACCCTTGCATAGCTTTGAACGGCGGTACTGCTGTTCAGCGTCGTCGATAGCTGCGCTACAATGCTATCGAATCAAATCTGTATTATTATGGCAGAAGCAACAACGACCGGTGTTAAACCGGTAGCAACTCCCTCGATTGGTGGACTCAATTGGGGTGATGTGGAGCTGCGGAACAAGCAGACCACATTTCCGGCCAAGCTCGTGGGTATCACGCAGGGCTTGCGTAAAATCGTAGATGTTGACGAGAACGGCAACCCTGGTGCTCCTCGGTTCGAAATCCAGCCCAACCGATGGCTTGCAACCTTTGCAGTCAAGGACGAGCAGGGCGTATGGCACACGAAGAAGCCGGTCAGCACGTTCAAGAACCACTGGCCGTTCGAACAGATTCCGCATTCGCCTGGTCTGATGGTTCAGGTCACGATGTACGAGAACGAAGACGGGTATCCGACCCTCATGAAGGTTGACTACGATGTCGAGCAGCTCGGTGACAAAACCATTCGGCTCATGGAGATGACGGCCAAGCTGAAGCAGGGCAGCCCTGAAGACGTGGATTAGGGCATATTGGTGTAGGGAGCAGTGATGTTCCCTACATCGCTAATGAGGATAACATGTACCATTACTGAACTTGATTGGGAGGTAATCGCGCATGTTATCCTTCACAATTTGTAATTCAAATCAAGTTAGATTACAGTCATTACTTGATTAGAATCACGAGTAAATTATCTTCACTAAATGAGGATAAATAGTCCTCTCCTCGCGTGTACGCGCACAGATCTAATATAATAATTATTCCACGACTATAACTATTATCGCGGAATAATATTACGCGCGAGGATTCACTCTCTAAATTGAAGTTATGAGTTCGTTTAAATTTCACTCTAATTTTCGTAGATGTAAGCATCATCTTATTCATGCTTTGGGAATAGCTCTCTATAAGGCAGGTATTACTAATGGAACTTACTATCCTAATCCTTTAGGTTCTGGGATACTCCATGTAGTAGTTGCAGACTCTAATGAAGACATTAAGGCTGCAGTTGTAGTAAAGCCTGGAGTCAAGGGGAAGGGCTCTATTCCTGTAGATTATCTCCAATTAGGTGATGAGGTTAAAATCTTCATCCTCTCATCATTTGAAGATATTCCTCCTCTCGTTGAGGAGATTCGTAGGTTAGTCTAATCAATTTGTTGAAGAATGAAGCTAAAGGATAAGTATTATAGCTTGGCCTTATGCATTATATATTCTCTGAGTATATCGTACATTACAACGGCCATTGTGGCCTATTTTGGGCTACTTTGAGGGTAATGTGAGAATGGGGAGTGGAGTACTATGCACAAACACCCCCTAAATCGCATTTTAAGGCCTCTAATTCCTCACCAATTATAGATATGGTATAACCTTCCCTCCCAATCATTATCTTCGATATTTGAGCCCTTTAAATGCATAATTGTATTTATCGTGGTAAGAATATATATTCACTAACTCTTATTTTTGCATATAATCGCCCTAAATTGTATACAAATTGCATTAATCTTTAGCCCAATTTAGATTAAATGCAGACCCAGCCTGGATGTGATTGAGTTCATGTCCAGGCACTAAGGTATACTCCAATGCTATACCTATCACCTGATAATACCCTAAGTTGCAGATTAAGGTCATAAACAGGTGAGCTCCTGCAAGAGTGGAGGACTATATAGCTAATCATTTGTGCAGCTATATACACCCTCGGTGGGTTAAAATCCACTTAAATTATTATCAAATCTATAGAGCATTTATCCCTGTAAAAGCCTATGGTTATCACTATGTGGAATGACAAATTGCATGTCATTTAGAGTGATAGATTGCATTAGGGAGCCTGCTAATATCATTTAGCAGGAATGCAGAGTCTTGAGATTTGGTGTGGTACTCAAGTAAATCCACACATGTAAATTCGTAAGAATCTCTATCGTACGAGGTAGAGAAACAGAGAGTTCGAGTCTCTCCCAAGACCTATTAATCAGATTTTAAACCCTCTAAACACACATGTATTATGGATACTTTACATGACATTCTCCTCAATCAATTGGGGACTGAGTTCAAGAAAGAAGCTGAGATGTGCCTCGAGATTTATGATGCACTGAAAGAAATAGGTGAAGGACATGTCTGGGAGACTTGGTGGAGCACATTAACCACACCTATGGACTCAAAGACATGGCTTAAAAGCTCTCATGCAACAAGGTACAAACCGAGTCCTATAGGGGAAATATTTCTTAAAGGATTATCCTCTATAAATGAAGAAATGGCTGACGAATTATTACTGTTCCCAAATTAATAGGCATAGAGTTAAGCAAGGACTTGCAGCGAAAATCAGGTAAGGTAACTCCTACACCATCCTGAACTTTATGAGTAGGGCATCGCGGATTATTTGAAACGGTGCCCTACATCCTATTAATCAAACAGTCTTATTTAGGGCCTTTAGCTCAGTTGGTTAGAGCAGCTGACTCATAATCAGCAGGTCATCAGTTCAAGCCTGGTAAGGCCCACATTTATAACTCAAGTAACACCCATATTTCACATGAAATATTATTCAAAAGGTGTACTCAATCAGAATGGTTGTGTACATCCGGCAGTTACACTTCTGTCGTACCGAAAAAGTGGAGTAATACGTAATCATAATGGTACAATTATAGGTCATTAACTTATCCCTCATCTATATCTATCTCTTAATAACTGTAGAAGTTATTACATAACTGATAGCTCAAGGGTACAGTCTGGTATGATGAAAGATAGAGTACAACTTCATTACATTTTAAATGTAGTAAGGCCTGCGTTATTTAGCGGATACGTAACTATTGAGTAGTTTAAGTCAGACATGAGGGATTTTTTATAATCTATAATTACAAATTTATTAACATTTAATTACAATTTCAATTATGATTACTACTATTATTCGCAATGCAACTTCTACCCTAACTCTCATCGCTTACGACAAGAATGGTAAGATGAAAGTCGATGCAAAAGGACGCCCTGTTCTGTACAAGAAATCGGGGCTTGACAAGAAGAATGATGGGTTCTTCAGACTCTCTCATATGTGCACCTTCAAGAAGGGCAATAAGACCATTTCTTATGGTGCATTCTTCAAAATCATGGAGTCCAAGACTCACAAATCTAACGTTAAATCTCTTAAAAAGTAACCACTATGTCGAAGGCAAGAGGAGCAAGTGCAGCACGCTATGCACGTCGTAACAATGGAGTCAAAGTTCACTCCAAGAACATTGGTAAGGGCAAGAAGATTAGCCACTTCCAGCACATCTACAAACGTGATGATAAGGGCAAAATTATCCTCGATTTCAGGGGTAATCCCATCATCATGAAGACCATCATTCACTACAACTATCAGCATGTCTAATGACTTGTTCTGAGGTACATATTGCATACAAGGCTCCTACTCGTAAAGTATTTATGAGGGGAGACCTTGTGTGTAATAAAAACATGGTAGCAATAGTGACTCGTCCAACATCTTCACAGGGAGATGGCTTTCAAGGAACTGTTCTCTGGGTAGATGAAAAGGGATGTGATTACCCTCTTGGGTCACACATTGTCCTTGACTCAAAGGAATTCCGCCTCTTTACTGAGAAATTAGTACTTACAATCAAATGATTACTCTCACACGTAAGCCTACTGTAACTAAGTTTCGTGCATTAAATTTAGTACAATCTAAGGTATACAAAGATGTAGTAGTACTGGTAACACAAGACTTCCGCTCAATATGTTTACCTCACCAATTTATGGGGGTTTACTTAAAACACTCTGATAAGAGTGTGATTGGGGAGGTAGCTAAATTGGATAGGAAGAATTTTGAACTATTCAATGGAACTACAACAATTACTAATTAAGCATATGGCTAAATCATCTTTAAATAGCACTAATGCACGACCCTCATTCATAATTGGAGAGCTCGTTGTTGTTGACCGTAATGTTATTATGGTTGTAAACAGAGCTAAAAACAATGATGATGATGAGTTGGGGCCTACAGAATTTCGTGGGGTTATTATGCACGCTAACAACCCTACAACATGGAATCAGAACGTAGGGATAGAGGACACTTTCTGGAAAGAAGATGCTCGTCTCTATGTTGGAACTGTAACACTTGAGAATGACTAATTATGGTCTGGATTATACTACTATTAGCAATAGTAATATCACTTATGTTCATTGAGAACATAGTGAAGACGCTCAATGCTCCTCGTGATGTATATGAGCCTGGCATATCCACTGTAGCCAATTATGAAAAGTATCGTAGACAGAAGGCAAATCTTGCCTTGGAACGTACTCTTTATATGTGGCTTACTGGATTCTTTTGGATGATATTTACTATCCTATGGAATTAAATGTCACCCATACCCTTTATTTACATAATTCTAGTACCCTTCCTACTCATACTATTAATGCATGTAGTAGGATGGGTATTTGAGTTATTATACGCAACTACATTAAGAATTATTTCACAATTTATGGACAAATGACTGATAACAAGCAGAATGAGGCAGTAAGTACAACCAAACTCTTACAGCCTATATTCACCAAAGCTGGGATGAAATTTACCAAAGATGTGGTAATGTCCAAGCTTGGTAGAATGTTTACCTTCAGAGAACTGTCGTGGCTTACTCGTCAGCAGTTAATCACCAACGATGAACTCGCATTCTATATGCGAATGAAGAGTAATACTGAATTCAATGAGCTTCAGGTTGAGAGACTTGAGCTTATTCACTCAAGGTTAACTAAGTAGTATGAAGTACAAGAATAAGATTGCTAATTTGAATGCTCGCATCAAAGAGTATGAGACTTATATGGCCCAGAAAGGCGCACGAATTACCCCTGGCACATTCACTAAACCTGGAAGTCAGAAGAAGTGAATGACCAGTTAGCTGCTTTACTACAGTCTTTCCCTGTATTATATATCAATGAGAGTGCAGACCCTGAAAATCCCACTCAATCATTTTCTATAACAAAGCCAGAGAATTATGAGTATGTGGTAGGGGTCACTCTTGACTATATACCAGAGGATAAGAAGTGGTATGCATCTTATGGAGATTTCATTGAGAGCCATCCCTTTGATTCTCCTTATGATGCAGTAAATAATCTTTGGAATGTGCTTAAAGCATTGAAGATTATATAAGATGTAGTGGGAAGTAGTTTAATGAGTGTTTGAGATAGAATGGCTTACTACTACAGAGAGTTTTTTAAACATTTTTCTCCCTGTAAGAGTTAGTAAGACGGACTGCATTTGAATGTGCAGCTTCCCACGTCTAATGAGGCTTCATGTTAGGGAACCCTCATCGCTCGAATAGCGTAATCCTTCAACCAGGTTCTTACTTGTCACGGTGAAACTCTCCTGGTGGACTTAAACTCCTACTTTAAGTTCTTTCAAAGAGTTGAGATAGTGAGTAGTTGATACAGCTATAGGATACTCCTAACAAGTTATCCTGCAATTGTATAATAACACTTCCTTTCAACGAGGGGGGGCTTCGGCTCCCCCTTTATTTAAATTTAAGTATGGAACGAAAACTTGATGAAATATTCGATTTCTTTGGGGCACCTTTAAAAGTAGTGCCATGCGAAGGTAACTGCCGTAGTAATGGCAGAGAGTGTGTCTTCCTCCTGAAAGATGGCACTACTTGTGGTAATTGCGACTGGGGTGTAACATCAAAGTGTAAGGCTGCTGATAACAGCTTGCATCGTGATATTATGTTCGTACTCGCTTCCCAAGAAGACTTAATGACTAAGTGCAAGTATATTTGCATTCAGCCATTCAATGAGTATACTACTGTAGGTAAAGTGTATACTATCCTTGATATTGAGGGTAGTACTGACATGAAGAGGTTCAAAAATGACCTTGATACCTATGAGTATATAGCTATTACAGAAATGGGAGAGTACTTCCGTGCTCAGGAAGAGGCAAAGAAATAGTCTTATGGTGAGTTAATAGCTCACCTATGCTCCCTTAGCTCAGCTGAATAGAGCAACGGATTTCTAATCCGTAGGTCGCAGGTTTGAGCCCTGCAGGGAGTACTAAATTTTACAATGGTTAAGAAAATGGAGGTTAGTAATGAAAAGAATTTTATTTGAAACTGCTAAATTAGCTGTAGAGAAAGGATATCCTATCTGTAGACAGCAATATTACAATACTCAGTATAGTTTACTAATGGCAAGACATTATCTAGATAGTAATGTTGTTCATAACTATTCGGAAGAAACTTGCAAACTCTACGATGACATCATCCCTGCTCTCTATCAAGCTGAACTTCAAGAATGGCTTCGAGACAAACATGGAGTAAGTGTATTAGTCTATTTAGATGAGACATTATCATATATTTGGACTATTACAGGATTACATCCGAGGGCTTCGATTCAGGAGTTTCATATGTCTAATGAAGTATGGTGTGGACACTATGAAGATTGCTTAGAAGCAGGTTTACAAGCAGCTTTGAGATTAATATAACATTTACAGATAATTATCGAGGTAAGAATCGGTAATAGAGGGCTCCGGTGGTGGAACGGTATACACACTCCTCTTAAAAGGGCGCGCCTATTCAGGATTGAGAGTTCGAATCTCTCCCGGAGTACATTAAATTATATATAACTTACTCACTATGAAACTATTACTTATTACTCCATCTACAGTATGGAGAGTGAAATGTCCTTATAAAGTAGTTGTGCAAACATTACTTACATTTATACCAAGATACACCCCAGCTATAGGAGATGCATTTTGTAAAGAGTGTAAGTTTTATAATGGTAATGTCAGTAGTCATCATTCATTTTATGTAAAATGTAGTTATGAGAATCATCAAGATAGAAGTATTAGGGAGTAATCATTCTAAAACTCCCTGTCCTAAAGGTAAGGAGAAGGGTGGAATGCCTATAATGGTGGGAACATATAGTTGTCACAATTGTCTTTGCTTTGATAGAATAATAGTAAATGACCCTCAATTACCACTCTCACAAGCAACTTACTATGTAAAGTGTAATGCCTACTATGGAGAGAGTAATCAATAAATTACATAATATATGAGAATCCTTAAGTGCATCACCACTAACTATAGGAGGTCAGAACCCTGCCCCTTTCGTAATGGTATTATGATAGGTGACAAGGAGTGTATTAAGTGTGAATACTTTAGAGGGAGTATAAGAAGAGATGGTACAGTTACAGGTAAGTATGGAGATGGAAAACCTCTAATGTTATTTGATGTTAGTGTAATAGGAGCTAATAGAACACCAAGGTACCCAAGAGATAGTGAGAACTTATGGTGGTATATGAGATGTGCTCACCCAACAAATTAATATATGAGAATTTACAAAGTTGAACTTAAGAATTACTGCCTCAAAGCTGTTTGTCCTCATAGACCATATATACTCATGGGGTCTACTACATGTATAAGTTGTCCTCTCTATGAAGGAATGATACATACATGTGGTACTCACAAGGATTTTGTACTGGATGAGCTATTCACTGAGAGTAATATACCACAACATGAATCAGCCTTCGTGTACTTAAAGTGTTCTCATAGATGAGGATTCTAAAAGCCAGAATGGTAAGTACACCAATGTGCCATAACTTTCGTCATCATCTTCATTATCAAGGAGAGCTAACACTAGATAACTCTAGATTCCCTGCTGCTATTGAAGGATGGAGGTGCAGATACTGTAAACATTTCAATGGAATTATTAGTAATGATAAGTATTTATATGTGAAATGTTCCTATAAAGATAACTCCAATGAGATTATATAGAAATGTATTATTCCCATTCTACTTCCTATCTGATACTAATGATACTTGCCCTCATGGATTACTTAAGAGGTATTCCTACATAACAGTACCAATAATAATTGGTGAGGATAAATGTAAGAAGTGCTCGTGGAATGCAGGTTCAGTACGCGTAATTCGTACACTTGATGATAGGGAGATAGAACTTGAGTATATAAAGTGTACACATGAGGATATTTAGAGAGAATTATCCCCGGCAAAAATGCCCTTATGGACGGTATTACCGGGACGCTCCACCAAGGCTTAGGAGAGCGAGAATTGGGTATGAGGACTGTAAGAGGTGTAGCTTCTACCAATTTCTCATATTCCATGACCATGAGATTTATATCAAATGTACCGGTGATATTAAACATAAGCATAGATTTAAAGGTAGTACTATTTAATAATTCATATATGAAAATTTATCAAAAGACGAAGTTCCACCAGAGTGGAAAAGTGGTAGTCTGTATTATGACTGCTCATGTTAAAGTCTTTGGGCTTAACCTCAATGTAGGTGCCATCCGAGGTATCGCACGGTGTGCTCCTGAGGATAAATTCGACCTTAGTAAAGGTAAGATGATTGCTGAATCGAAGGCTACCCAGAAGCTCTACAATCGTATTTCTGCAGCTCTGAATAAGACTCTTAAACAGGCTTACAGAGATATGGATACTATCAAGGATGAACTTGTTCGAATTGCAACTCTGAAGGATACAGAGGAGAAGCATTTTGACGAAATTTGTCACTAATGAAACCTAACTCTATTATACAGTATACTCCTGAGAGGGTTGCTCGTTGCGAGGAAGGGTCATTGCTAATTGCAAAGCCTCTTGATAGAGGTGTAATCCTTATATGTACTACGGTATGTTCCAGTCCTCGTAAGATTAGTGGGGTAATAATTGCCTCCCCTAATAAGCAGGATATTGGAAGAGGGGTTGAGTATCTCATTAATGGTGTAGAAATATTCAACGGGAAGGTTACTTTAGAGCAAGTCTGGTAATAAATAAACTCTTAGGGTAGGAGTATAAACTGCCCTAATGCAGGTGTGGTGGAATGGTAGACACGTTAGTTTTAGGAACTAATGGAGAAATCCGTGAAGGTTCGAGTCCTTTCACCTGTACTAATATTTTAACTATAGAGTTATGAAAAATTACTGTAAATTTAATCTAGGAGATACAGTGTATTTCGATGATTGCCACTGCTTTTGTACTCCCAAGGGTGGAATAACTAAAGCCACAGTAGTTGGCAGAAATGTGTTGGTTCATGAGTATCTTATGCCTAGCAAGTTTAAGGGTGGAGTAGCAACATGTACTACATCATCTGTAATATATAGGGTAAGATATCATCTTAATCATAATGATTTCATAGATATATCTGTAATGAAGAATCACGTATTTGGAACACGTGAAGAAGCAATTAGAGCACGTAGAAATATTAATTAAATATGTACTATACCTGCAAGATTAAAGATCCGTCTTTAAGAATCATTTATTACAGATTATTACAAGCCTTAGGATTTACCCCTACTCTAGGTCTTAGATATAATACACTTGAGTATATCTCCTTCAAAGATGATTTTATCTGTAATAATATTATAAAGGGGAGTACTTTAATTGATAATCCTCATGACTTTTTAGAGATGGCAATAAATCACAGTATTAACCATAAATTAATATGAATTTATTCTTAAGACTAACTATACTCTGGGTAGGTGCATCTGCCCTGCTGTACCTCATTTCATGGATTACATACAAAGGATGTAAATCTACACTTACCTGGGGATATTGGAAACGTACTGTATTCATACATATACTCTTCCAATTTATATGGTATGGAGGGATGATGTTGTGGGGATTATATCTCTTAATAATCTTCTTACTATGGTACTTCCCTGAACTTAACGAAATAGGAATGTAATATGAGCAAATTATATAATGACCTCCTGAGACAGTTAGAAACTGAGTATAAGGAGGAAGCTAAGGAGTGTATTAGGGTATATGATAAGCTAAAGGAGCTCAATAATGGGTCTGTTTGGCAGTCTCAATGGACTCTCTTAGTATCTACTCAATATGTTGGTAGTTATCCTAACTCACATATAATATCTAGATTAACTCCTGTGGGGAGAATATTTTTTAACGGAATTTATGCAAAACCAATTATACCGAGAAGTAAAGGATGGAGTAGGAACTAAATGTATAGAAGTTCCTGAGGAGGAGGTTAAGGCAGCTAAAGAGAAGTATGCTAAGACTGGTGAATGTGACTGTATCTACATCTATGATGAACCTGGTCATATGTATGATTTAAGATATTGTGGCATTTGTGGAAAGATCGTTGGCTTTATTTAATACAATTTAAGATGTTAGGAGTTATAATAGCAATGTTATGGTATGGCTACTTAGGTGAAGAAACCGATGAGTCTCTAGACGACGAAAGAAGAATAAATAATGAGTAATTTTCAAATCTTAGTAGAGGATATTAAGGAGAGAATGATTAGCATTCTATCAGGGATTATTATGCTAATCATTTTCTTAATCTCAGTATTTCTACTCGCAGCGTTAGCGCTATTCCCTATGTTTGTTCTCTTATGGGTTCTATAATCTATCTTATACTCGTGGGTGTACTATACACCAGCGGTGTAGTTACAGAAGTACAAGCTGCGATATTATTCGTAGTGATAATGGTACTAAAGATATCCATAAAAGTGTCTTACATATGTGAGGCTTTAACAGAAATAAGTAATAAACTTGGTGTAATAGATAGTAACATTTCTCTTACAAGAGTAATAAATGACAATCGCGTTAGTAGCTCACGACTCAAGAAAGAAGGAACTCCTAGAATGGGTGAAATTCAACAGAAAGACTCTGTTCAAGAGTAATATTGTCTGTACTGGAACTACAGGTAAATTAGTAAGAGGTATATTTGTAGACTACTTTATGGAATCTTCCAGATCCAAATATGAGAGGTCATATTGGGAAGAAGTAGCTAATCATAATATACAGTGTTTTCACTCAGGGCCTCTTGGAGGAGACTCTGAGATAGGTGCAGCTATTGCTAATGGCAAGATTGATGTACTTATATTCTTCTGCGATAATCTTATTACTCAAGGACACCAAGTAGATATATCAGCATTGAGTAGGTTAGCCTCGCTATATAATATAGCATTCGCTACTAATCGTACTACTGCTGATATGATACTTACATCTACCTTATTTAATAATAAGGAGTATAAGAGAATTAAACCTGACTTTACTAAGTACTTAACAAGAGAAGTATGTCAATACGAGGAGGCTCCGTCCAAAAGATAATTATTGCTACATTTATAAGCAATAAAGTGTCAAGTATATTCAAGCACGGTGAGAGGTATATTCTGAAAATCTTAGAGTATGGTGGAGTAATAAGAGTATTTGAGGCAGACCCTCTATGCAGGTCATCATTATCTTACTACTATCTGATGGATTTCCTCTCAGATTGGACAGATATTGTCACCTTAGTGGATGAGAATATTGTAAGTAAAGCATGGCCATCAGAATATGATATTACAAAAGCACTTGAGGATAAATCATCATCACGGCCTTTGTTGGTGTCAGGATCTGAAGATGAACTACCTTTTAAATAATTATATGTCTTTACTCAACAAATTCTTTAAGCTCGCAGCTGATGCACATCGAGCTTATTCGGAGTATTACGAAGTCATCAAGGAACACCCTGGGCTTATCGTATGTAAAGCTCTCATACCTGACCGTCCTTATATGAAGGAGTCCAGAAGAATCTGTGGCCCCTCTGAACTTGCTGAATGCCGAGAAATCAGTAGGGATGAATTTCTCGAAGCATTCATTAGAACAGTTTAAACTAGGATGCGGCATGGTGTAATGGTAACACACATCACTTTGGATGATGCATTCTAAGTTCGAATCTTAGTGTCGCAACAATTTATTAACTAATTAAATCAATTATGGGAAGGAAAAAGAAGCCCCAGGGTAAGTATCTGAAATGGACTGAAGAGTTCTGTGCAAAGGTTATGGAGGTTATGAATGAATATCCCGATAATCTTCGAGCAGGCTTTGATAGATGTGCCGCGAAGTTTGGAGGAACGCGTTATGTATACCAGTCTAGGTGGTATAATAAGTCATCTAAGCTATTCCGCTACAGGATGAAGAAAGGCTCAGTAGTATGTGCTGCAGCCTTTGGAGCTATCAAGAATTATAAGATTAACCATCGCAAGGATGGTAAATTCACAAAAGCACGTGCACAGTCTAAGAATCCCGAAGAGATAAAGAGGTTGATGATGAGTGCATTTGAACAATTTATTGACTCTTACTTGAGTTAAATATATGGGCTGCATTTGACAAGTGGTTAAGTCACCAGACCCTCAATCTGGTCATCGGGGGTTCGAATCCCCCATGCAGTACTAATTAACATTTATATTTAAACTATGATAGATTTAAAATCTTTTGAGGTATTTAGACAGTATGTTTATCAACCTTTTACTAACAATGGTAAGAAATTCTTACTGTCGTCAGAGCCTTATTTGGACATAGTATTAACAGACTTTTGTAACTCAAGATGTGGATTCTGTATAGGAAATCTATCTGGGAATAAAGCTGTTGGAGTTCTATCTGAATTCAAGAAGAAGATTAAATATGCAGTAGATTACATGAATGTAAAGGAGGTACTTCTATTAGGAGGAGAGCCTACTATTAGTGTGATGTTACTTGATATAATCAAGTACTGTAAGTCTTTAAACTTGAATAAAATCTGTATGACCACTAATGGCTACAGATTAAAAGATGAAGTATTTCGTAATTCAATCATGAAATCAGGGCTTACTCATCTTAATATCTCTTTAATGAATTTAGATGAGAAGAAGCAGCGGGAGTGGAATAACAATAGTAATTCCTTAAGTCTATCAGATATTTCTGATATCTGTATAGCAGCACAAGAAAATAATGTGTCAATTAGAATCAATGCTAACTCATTCAAGGGTAATCTTGATTCTGTAAGTGAAATAGTAGAATTCTATGAAATCCTTGATGGGTGGGTAGATTCTATTAAAATCTCTCCTCTCCTTAAGACTGATGATTTCTCAGTCTATCAAGGAGTAAATGACTGGGTTAATGCTCATATCTTACATGATAATGAGTATGATGCTTTATTTACTGCAGTAATTAAGCACTTTGAATCAGTTGAGTATGTCAATCCTATTGATAATCCTGATACATTTGGATTTGTGCGTAATACTATCATTCCTCTCTACCCAACAGTTGTAATCCTTAATTGGAATCAACATGGTAAAATGATGAAGAAAGTTACTGAGGAGCATAAGATTAACAATATCAAGTTGCTCACTAATGGAGAGCTTTCTCTATCATGGAATAAGAGAAATTCTGAGTATTTTATTAAAACTGAATAAAATGATTAGTATAAGAGATTTTACACTAAAGCTTAGTGGAATACCAGTGAGCCTGAAGTCTAAAATGAAGAAAAGACTTGTTACAGGTGTGATTACAGTAGATGGCAGATATGGTTCTGGAGTTTTTGTAGGTATAGCAAATGAGATATTAAATGGGAGAGATTTTCCTGAGCATTATGGAAAATCACGCACCTATTTTATATTTAACTCCAGTGGAGAAGTTGATAACTTTATTAAGGAGGTAACCCTTCAGGTTGGTAATTCTCAAATACAAGTAAAAGAGACATGGTAAGTACCACAGGTATATGTACTCTCCTCACCTCCCTACTAGCAGAACATGAGGAGGCAGCTATTCCAGCAACAACTTACTTTATTAAACAATGTGAAGGGGGTAAGGCGGAATTAGTTAAAACCAAAGGTCAGCTTTTTATTCAGAAGGGTGATGATGGTGAGTTTATAAAAGTATTTTTCTTTCATGATGATAGATCCAAGAATGGAGGAATGCCTGATGATTCAGGTGAAATATTAAGTAGGTATAATTATGCCTATAGTTGGTGGATGTTTTCATTCGACTCTCCAAGAGATGAGGAGCCCGGTTGCGATGGAGCATGGGCTTATGTCTGCCTTCATACAGGAGGCTCTACTATTACAATTCAAAGTCATCATGTGAGAGATAATCCTTTCGAAGATCAGTAACTTCAACTTCATTTTTTATATATAATGAGCAAAGCTCTTAAAATTGGAATAATCTTACTTTGTGGGCTTATGATTAAGCCTGCAAATGTCCTTAACAAAAGTAGCCCCAACGAGTGTATAACCACCTTAGCACCTAAGGTTGAGGTACTACAGGTACCAGAGGAGCCTACAATTGATGCTGTAAGAATAGCATGTAATCACTATGGCATCCTCTTTCCAGATATCGTAGTAGCTCAATCTATTCTTGAAACTGGGTACTATACATCAAATGTATGTAAGAATTATAATAATATTCTTGGATTGTATGATAGTCGAAAGAAAGATTACTTTAGGTTTGAGCATTGGGCTGAATCACTTCGTGGCTACAGAGAAAGTGTTGAGTATAAATATAAGGGCAATAAGTCATCTCCTTTAGATTACTACATTTTCCTTGATACACTACCCTACGCTGAAGACCCCATGTATATACATAGAGTAAAGTATCTTGTGAATAAACATAAGGTTCAAGATAGTATTAAGAGTAAGAAGAATGAGGTGGTTTATACACTACTTACGCCAAGCCTTTTGTAAACATGAATGGCTTCCTGTTCAATCAGTAGAGTTTACTAATAGTAATGGCAAAGTAGTACAGAAGTATGATTTATATTTCTGTAAAAAGTGTCTGTATAGACATAAAGTTAAGTTAAGCTGATGGCAGCTATCATAATATTACTTTTCATTGCACTACTATTCTTATGGAGTGTAGTTGATTCGTGGCTACAGAGAAAGCCCCCTAATGAGGAGAAGTTAAATAAGTGGTATATGAATGCCCCTTATCATGTAATGGAAAAGGTTACGAGGATTTATCGAGGTAGATTTAGTCCAGATAACAATTATGAAGAGTTCATAGAAGCATGTGATATCGAATGGTTTCATATGACATATGAGCAGAAACTTGATGCCTTTAGGCTAATAAATCTACCATATAACAATTATTATTCAAATGGCAAGAAAGTTAACCACACAAGAAGTACGAGCTATCGCAACAGCGATTGTTTCGGAAGTGAATAAGCATTTAGAACCTAAGAAGAATGAGTTAAAGAAGAGATTACTTAAAGAAGGTAGTGCTAAGAGATTTAAGGAGCTTTATACTGAGTACAAAAGCTTCGTTGATAAGGTGACTCCTGAAGTTGTGAAAATACAGGGTGTAGTAAAGGAATTAAACTCAATGTTTACTCCTATAGTAAAATACTATGCTCCCTCAATAGCTACATTTCCTTATAACTTCGAAAAAGATTTAGAGATCATCTTAGAGGAGGAAGCATCAAAGCAAATTCAATCCCCTTCTTTAGAGACCGTAATGGGTGAGATTCTTCTCGCTAATTTACGTGATGATGTAGATATTGACAAAACTATTGATTCTATTGTTAGTAAGTATATTTAATACTGAATGAATGATTTACAAAAACGATTAGTGGAGTTCAGAGGTGCTCTGCTAATACCCCTCAATTATCAGACTTATCAATCGTCTAGAATTGAGAGAATTCCTTCTGAGGGATACATGTATGTAATTGCTGAAGTAAATACTACTCATGTGCACATCCCCGCAGTAGATCGCAGCTTTGAAAAGGGTGAGCTGCTTTCGAAATGTAAGGAACCTAAATTACCTATTGCCATATTTTTGGCCAAACTTATCCAAAGTGATCTTGAGCTTCTCAAGGAATGTAAACTAAATCGACTGGGATTTGATAAGGAGAAGTATCCCCCTACAGGGAAACCTATCAATGCCCAGCCGTGGGTTGATAAGAAACGTGAGGAAGCGTTTGTTATTAAAGTTCTAAAGAGTAAGAAAGATTTCACTAATCTTGCAGCGTTTACTAAACGATCTGCAAGGAGTAACAAGACTTCTAAAAGAAAGTAGGAATGCGAGTTATTGTAACAACTTACTTACCTGGAGTATTCAAGGGTAGTGTCAAGAGTGGCGAAAGGGAACGAACCATCTGCTTCCGTAAAACTGTTATTATGGATTCAGTAGTTAGTTACCAGATGGGTAGGGACAAGGACGATATGCCTTCATGGATTCGTGACCCTAAACTCTGGAGAAAGATGACCCCAGATGACAAATTAAAGGCGTTTATACAGCGTTTTGATGAAGGCATGGGGGTTGAGTACTCAATTGTTGATTAATGACACGAGAAGAGCTCCAAAATGAAGTATCAGGGTGAATTAATAGTGTCGATAGGATACTATTATCATGGCCTACATCTGTAGGTAAGTCAAGAGGTTTTATCTCAATTCAGGATAGGTATCAACCTAATTCTACCTATATTGTGGTCTCTGAGAGAGCACATATAGATAACTGGATTGAAGAGTATTATAAGATAGGTAAAGAACACCTATTGGAGAATACTCAAATCTTTTGCTATGCATCACTAAAAAATTATGTATCTACTAAAGTAGGTCTGTTGGGTCTAGATGAGGTACACCATAGTTCTGAGCTAAGGCTAAACTATTTAGAGACAATTAAGGCTGAAAAGGTGGTAGGTATGACTGCAACGATCAACCTAGACGTTGAACTTGCGTTAAAGAGAACATTTGGTGCTTTTAAGAAGAGTGTCATTACTCTAACTAATGCAATTGAAAATGGCTGGGTACAAGATCCAAGAATTATCTTAATTCCACTGTCACTGAGGACAGAGATACGAACTCAAGTACACCCCTTTAAAAGAGGGAAGTACAAGGGAGCAAAGACTATACGGTGTATATATCCAGATAGATTTAGATATATGAAATTCCCTAATGTTAACCTTGAAATAGAATGCTCAGAAAGAGAGAGATATGAACTCCTCTCAAGTACAGTTGACTATTACTCAGGAAAATATAGGGATGATCCTTCAGCTGCAAATGCTTTGAAATTGAAGCGTGCTGGGCTAATTAGGAAGAACTATTTATCTGAATTAAAGACAGAGTATGTTCATCAATTTATTAATTCTGATGAGTTAATAGATAAGAAATACATCTGCTTCTGTGGTAGTATTACTCAAGCCGAGATGTTGGGAGGTGAGTACGTATTGCACTCAAAACTATCCAACCCTGAACGAATTCTGGCACAATTTAAGGAAGGGGTTATCAATAAGTTATTTACAGTAAAGATGCTTAAGGAAGGTGTAAATATTCCTAATATTCATAGCTGTATTATAACTCAATTAGATAGCAAAGAGAGAGATTTTATTCAGAAAGTTGGTAGAGCATTACGTAATCCTAATGACCCAATGGTCTACGTATTTTTCTTCAAAGATACGAAGGATGAAGATTATTTGGCGACTGCGTTGCAGGCCATAGATGGTAAGTACGTTCAATGGATTTAGTTATAAAAGAGAGCGCCTACACTGAAGTAGGGTTAAGCTTTGAACAATTCCTCTACTTATTATCGTTGAAGAATAGAGTTAACGACGAAGAATTTAAGTCATTGATGGATAGAAAATTCATCAAAATCGACGAGGATAATAGGCTCTGCATTGATACTAAAGGGTATAATGCGGTGATTGAAGTCCAACGCCTTTCCTCGATCAAAAAGACCGACTTGGAAATCCTCGAAGATCTAGCTAAAAGCATGGCGGAACTATTTCCGCGAGGCCGTAAAGCTGGGACTAATAAATACTGGCGTGGTAACTCTGCTCTTGTAGTTAAGAAGCTTAATGGTTTCTTGAGGAAATATGGCTCATTTAGAGCTGATGTTATATTACAAGCAACTGACAATTATGTTAAGAGCTTTGGATATGACACTAGTTTGATGAGAATATTGCCTTACTTTATCGAGAAAGACGGTGAGTCTGACCTACTAACATTCATAGAGAATCTTGACGAAGAAGGTGATGACGCCGTCTTTGAGGAAACGATTCTTTAATGGATACTTTTAGTAGAATTTATGAAGACTTAGTTGCTCGAAAGAAACGAATTTCAGAGGGTTTACTGAACTGTATACCTTCTCCTTTCCCGAGGTTTCGTGAGGTATATCCTGGGTTAGAAAAGGCTAAGTATCTCCTCTTCTCAGCTAATAGTAAAATTGGTAAGACTCAAATTGCTGATGATATGTGTCTCTATGAGCCACTATTTACAGCAATAGAGAGGGAAGATCTAAGGATCAAGTGGTTTTACTTTACTTGGGAGATGAGTGCGGATCAGAAATACAGACAATTCTTGTGTCATCTATTGTACAGACTTTATAGAGTCCGTATAGATGTAAAACAGCTGAGGTCGGTGGATGCGCAGAAACCCTTGCCTGATGATGCTCTTGAATTATTGAAGAGCAAAGAAGCTCAGAGATATATCAAGTATCTCGAAGAGAATGTAACATTTGTCGAGAATATACGACACCCTACTGGGATAAACATATTTCTTGAAGAGTATGCGTTGAAAGTTGGTAAGAAACACTTTACGCAGAAAGACTTCTACGATACGAAAGGTAATGTAGTAGAAACCAAGAAGGTGTTTAGTCACTATGAACCCAACGATCCAGAACTCTATAACATAGTTATCTTTGACCACCTATCGTTAATGACTAACGAGAGAGGGCTAGACAAACGTGGTACTATAGAGCTCTTTTCTAAGGAATTTATGGTACAACTTAGAAATCGCTACGGATTCACTTTAGTTGCAATTCAGCAGCAAGCTGCTTCTCAGGAATCAACTGAGAACTTTAAGCTTGATAGATTAAAACCTACAGCTGATGGACTAGGTGACTGTAAGACGACATTTCAAGATGTAGATTTATTCTTCGGACTCTACTCGCCATATAGGTATGGCATAGGGAATTACCAGGGATATGACATCAAGTTGTTTAAAGATAACATAAGGTTCTTAGAGCTCGTTGGGGGACGAGAAGGAGGAGGAGGTAATATCTGTCCATTATATTTTGATGGAGCAGTGAATTTCTTCAAAGAGCTTCCTAGAGCAGATAATGCGAAGGAAATGGGAAAAGTTTATGAGCAACTGACGTCAATAAGACAAAGTTCTCAACCTGCAAGTCTTGGAGCAATTTGCTTAGGCTTGCTTAATTTACGAAATTGTAGTAGTAATGGCCAAAGTAGTAGGCATTTTTGGCTTCTCCGGAGATGGAAAGACAAGTAGCACTATCATTAATCCTGATGGTTCTATTGACCTCTCCCCAGAAGGTTATCATGGGATCAATCCTGAGAGTCATGGTATTCTCAATATTGACCAAAAGTCACTTCCTTTTCCCTCACTATTGAGCAAACAATGGTGTGCGGAGAATAAAAACTATCGGGAGACTTCTGATATTGACGTAATCGGAAGGACTCTTAAAGTATGGGCAGCAGATCCCAAAATCAAATCTGTATCTGTAGATACTCTCAATAGTTATTTAACCTTTAAAGAGCTCAAGGATCGTCGTAAGATGAGCTTTGACCAATGGAGGGACTTAGCTATAGATGTAGTAGACTTAGTCACTATAGCTAATACTGTGTTGCGAGAAGATCAAATCTGTTATATAATGGGTCATGTAGAAATGATTACTGATATTGATGGAAATGAGAGAAAAGCTCTTGCAACAAGTGGTAGAAAGCTAAAGAAGATATTTGTTGAATCATTACTACCTATTGTACTCTTTACTAGAGTAGAACCGGGAGCTGATGGTAATAACAAGTATTATTTTGAAACTAAGGCGAACCGCAGTTCTGCAAAGACACCAATTGGAATGTTCAAGGATTTCTTAATCCCTAATTCATTGGCATTAGTAGATCAATCTGTTCGAGAGTATTACGGAATTTAATCATGGATAAGAACACATTATCAATCGTCAAAAGACTGGAGATATCTAAGCAACCTATTGACAAAAAGGTTCAGGCTCTCCAGAAGAAAAAGGATGATTTTTGTGCTAAAATTGATACTGATATTGCTAATTGTATTGCTCAACTTGAGAATATTGATAGTGCAATTGAAGTGTTAACAAGAGGCATGAATGTCTCCAACCAAGTATCTACACCTGAAGTTGAGGAGATCCATCCTACTCAGAGTGTTAGTGAAGAAGTCGGGCAAACTCCTATGGAGATTGACCCATTTGTACGTTAATTTGTATTGAGATGAAGAAAACAAGTCTTTCGCTTATGGCCCTTGCATCGGGCAAGGAAGTTGTAGAAGGTGGTATGAGTTTCCCCGTGTATACAGGTATCTTCCCTATCAAAGTTATTGCAGTAAATCCTACCAAGAAAGAATTGGAGGATATTTATGGCAGACCTTTTAAAGAAGATCCCGTGTATCATGTGGTAGATCCTACTACATCTACTCAACGTACCTTAGTATCGTTTGTTGTGCGAACTATCCCTGAGAAATGCGGGGGTAAGGACATCATATTCTCCCCGATTAGAATTTGGGTAAATGATGCCTTCCGCTATAAGACTGACAAGACTAAGGTACAAGTATGTAATCCGTATGGTGAGTTTACTTGGTTAACCAAGGAGGAGCTTGACACTAATACTAAGCCCACTGATACTATCTTCCTCATGGAAGATGTAAGGCGTGCTTATATTGGAGAGGAACGCCTGCTTAGCTTCTTGCGAGCAGCATTGAACATTCCTCGTGTTGAAAATCCTATGACAGGTGAAGTCATTGCTGATAAGATGACAGCAGTATGTCGTCTTGATACAATGGAGAAGCTTGTTAAGACTGGAGATGTGACTGAAATCAAGAAGGCTCTTGTTGCGATGAAGATGTTCAAGATGGGAGCTGGTGCACGCACAACTGATGACAATCGCACATACCAAGACTGGTTCATTGACTATCCTATGAAGGGTGGAGTTACGGATTATAAGTGGTATGACAATCGAGTCAGAGATGCAAAAGAACGTGGTGGGTATGCTAATACCGACTTCGGAATGATGCCCTATGACATTCAAGAGTATAAGGTCAAGCCTACAGAGATGACAACAGCACCTACGCCTGTTGCTGCTCCGGCAGGGCCTATGGATGCTGACGAATGGTAGTAGATGCTAGCTACAGGGAAGGTTGTTGACCTAGATGTAGATGTACTATCTAAAGTTACTCAAGAGGATATAATATATTTTTATTTAGGAGTTCAACATCTTCCAATGAGAATACCGAGTCCCCTACGGAAGGATAGTAATCCTTCCATGGGGCTCTTTTACTCAAGAGATGGTAAGATATGTTATCACGATTTTGCAACTCATGAAACTGGTACTTATATAACGCTATTAGCTAAAATATATGGTATCCCATGGGAAGAGATGGTGAATAATATCTATGAAAACCTTGTATTAAATGGTAATCCTCTTTCTACAACTATACAGGTTGGTTCATCTCATTCATTCTCAAGGAAACCTAAGAATTTGACTAGAGATTTAAAGGTTCGAATACGAGAGTGGAAAGCTTGGGATAAAGAGTATTGGCTATCTTATGGGATAGGCAAACGAACCCTGAAGCTATGCAATGTATATCCTATCAGTCACATCTTCTTTCTTAAGGAGGATGGTACTGAGTCTGTTATGGAAGCTGACAAATATGCCTATGCTTATGTAGAATATAAAGATGGTAATCCATCTATAAAAGTCTATCAGCCATTTAATACAAAGTTTAAGTGGATTAGCAAGCATAAATCTGATGTCTGGGATCTATGGCAGCAATTACCTGATTCAGGAGATATCTTAATCATCACCAGTTCACGGAAAGATGCAATGTGCATTTGGGAAAATACTGGAATTCCTGCTTGTGGACTACAAGCCGAATCATACTTACCCAAAGAACATGTTGTTGAAGAGTTGAAGAACAGATTCAAGAGAATATACGTTCTCTATGATAATGACTTTACTCAAGAAGTGAATAGAGGCCATGAATATGGTAAGCTCTTTGCTGAAACATTTGGTCTTACTCAAATAGAATTACCTATTAGACTAGGATCGAAGGATAGCTCTGACCTCTGTAAGTCTAGAGGACGAGAGGTATTAAGAGAAACAATTTTTAAGTTAATTTATGATGAAGAAGATAAAGAATGTCCCTTTTAAGCTAGCTAACTTTAAAGACCCTAAGTGGGCTTATGCACAGTTAGTACAGTATGCTCGCAAGTATCGTAAAATACTTGCTAATATGAAAAAGAAGCCTATTTCTGATGGAAAGAAGCTTGACATTATTGCAATGGAACACAAGCTGTATGCTTATAATTCCATTATGCGCGATGTACTAATCGAGAGATTAGAGATGGTACAGAAGTTCCTGTACAAAAAGTGATAGTATGTATACGTTAAAGATTCGTTCCAAGAATCACACTGCTAATGAACTTAGACGTGCGATACGGAGTAATAAGAGAGCTGTTCTAAGATTGGGTAGCTCCACTCCTCTGGTTGATATTTTTCCAGGTGTAAGAGACCTGAGTAATGTTATGGAAATTAATTCCATACAAGCTTGTAAAGTCTCTGGGAATAAAACTCTGATGAAGCAAGCTTTCGACAGAGCCGAGGTAAGAACTGCTGAGTGGGGTGAAGTAACTGCTGAGTGGGATACGTTCCCTGCAATTATTAAGCATAACCACTCAAGTAAAGGTAATGGTATTTACTACATTACTAATGCTGAGGAGTTACGTGAATGGTTGAGCACCCATAATGCAGCTAATCATATCATTGAGAAGTACTATACTTATAGCAAGGAGTACCGCCTCCATGTTACTAAGGATGGTTGCTTCTATACCTGTCGCAAGATGTTACGTAATGATGCTCAAGAACGCTGGCATCGTCATGACAGTAACAGTGTATGGATTGTTGAGGAGAATCCTCAATTTGCTAAACCTGCTAACTGGGATCATATTGTTGCAGAGTGTGTAAAAGCTCTTAACGCAGTTGGACTTGACATCGCAGCAGTGGATATCAAGGTTCAGAGTCGAGAAGCAACTCCTAAGTTTATTATCTTAGAAACTAATAGCGCCCCTTCCCTTGGCGAAAGAACTGTAAGGGAGTATAAGACAAAGTTAACTGCAATGTTAAATGAATAAGTATCTTGGTCTAAGTCTCTTTTGTGAGGCTAATATTAATCTTCCCGACCTTGGAAAAAGTTGGAAGATTCAAGCTGGGCCCTGTTTTGGAAGGTTCTTCCACGATGGGAGAGTATCTGATTGTGGCAATAATTATGTTCATACACGCTTCAAGGCTACTATTTATCAGTTAAATGATAGTGAAATAGCTATTGATAAGTGTAGGAAGAATAATTTTTGCTCCTTAACAGAATCCCAATTGGCTGAATGGCATAAAGAGATTATGAAGATCACTAATACTAGGATTGAGTATGGTGGTGAGATGGTAGACACTAACGTAAAGATTACTTTTAAGCAGAGTGATTCTTATGTTGAATTACCTACGAATGATGGGGAGAGTAATTGTCCTGCATGGGAGATTCAGGTTACAGCTGATTACCTTACATTCTACCAGATTAAGGTACTTTGTACTCTTATCAGACTTTCAAGTGAGGCTCCTAACTCTATTGCTCTTCGTGAGGCGTTTAACCTCCACGAGCATGGAATGTTCACTAACCTCTCAGTATTCTCACTGTATGTAATGCTTTGTAATAGGCTTCAGTATGGGTACGATCAGTCTTTATATTGTACTTCAACTGACCAGATGATCCACACCAAGTTCTACAAGCCTATTTCTCTGAATAAATTCAAGGAGAGGTACACGCTTGGCACTGGTGCTTACAAGGAGTGTAATGGAAGAGTACAGAATTTCATTCCAGTAGTAGAAAGAAGTGTGAATAACAAGGAGAAGTTTAAGTTCCTTACGTACTATCAGAGTGGAGCTTTAGATAAGTATAACTCTAATTCTAGACTGTATTCTCAGGATGAAGTAGTGAAAGGAATCTTATTTGAAGGTAAGATTCACTTAGCCAATGTTATTCGGCAGTATCAGCAAATTTATGATGCTATCTTCACTCAGTTTAATAAGTTGGAAGTAGATAACCCATGTAATTAAGGGGGGGTATGGCAGGAAGGTTATACGGATATAGCACTATGATGAATCTTATGCAACTCTATGAGTGTACTTACTCATTAGAGAGTGCTGATGATACTCCAATAGAGGTTATATCCAACGACTATGATGCTGCATGCTTTGGTCGGTTATATGAAAGTAGGCCTATGGGGTGTACTGATTTCTACCAAATCCCCATATTCTCATTCTCACTTGCAGTATGTACATCTAACTCCGCTTCAGAATTCAACTTTAACAACAAGTGTTTGCTTACTGATGATGAGATTGTGGAGTACTTAGAGGATTTGAAGAGGTTATTCAAAGGGCCATCAGAATTTACTTATAAGATTTCTGATGCTCAAGATATGCTTAATAAATCTAAATACTTTAAAGATGTTAAATCTTGTATTAAGATTACAGTAACTTTGACGAAGACTTCATGGTTCTTCATCAAGTTTATAAGCCATGCTCTAAGGTTCTTAGAAGAGTACCCTTCTAATATGGTATTAAGAGAGGCTATGACTCTTAGACGAAAAGTTTCTCAGTACCAATCTTATCCTATACTAAGTATATTTGGATTTGTATACTCGGCATATGGCCATAACTCTCATTCCTTTACTCCTTTCACAAATCTTAGGACTAATAGAGCAATTGTAATTCCCTATTCGTACAAAGAATTTGCACTCATATGTAACAGGCATGACCTTAAAAATCATGAAGTGGGCACAATATGGAAGGCAAAGCTCGTAAGTTCAAGTCCATTTGACTCAAGTAATACATGGGCATTCCTATATGTTAGGGATTATATTGACAAGAGAGATATCCCTGAAGAGAGGCTAAAGGAATATAACTATGCATTTAACTTAGTTACATGAAAAAAATCTACAACGTTTATATTGTTGGTGCTGATTGGTGCCACATTACCAACTTTCTGACCTTTGGTGAGTTCAGAATAGTTGAGAATATTAAAGATGCTGATATTGTAATGTACACTGGAGGTGCGGATATTAATCCTGCACTATATAGTGAGAAAGTTCATCCTACTACATCCTACTACTCATCAAGAGATGATATGGAAGTAGAGGCATTTAAGCAGATTCCCAAAGGTGCTCTAATTATTGGAGTATGTAGAGGGGCTCAGCTCTTAACTGCTCTCAATGGAGGTAAGCTTATTCAGCATGTTACAAACCACACTGGTGGGAGTCATGACATTACTACTATCGAAGGTGAAGTTATGAGTGTAACTTCATGTCATCATCAAATGATGTGGCTTAAAGACCTTCCTGAGGATTCATATGAATTACTCGCGTGGTCTACTGAGCCGAGAAGCACAATCTACTGTATGGGAGAAGGGCCTATTAAAGTTCCTGATGATTTCAAGGAACCTGAAATAGTGTACTATCCTAATATCAATGCATTATGCATTCAAGGACACCCTGAGTGGATGAATAAAAATCAACCTACTGTTCAATATGTAAACAAGCTTATCAGTAAGTATCTCAATGACTAAAATTCAGAATTATCTCGTGGGTGCTGACCCCGAACTCTTTATTTGCGATGCATCTAAAGATAAAATAATCTCTTCTATAGGTCTTATTCCTGGAGTTAAAGGCAAGGCATATCGTCCTGCTGAACTTCCTGAGGGATTTGGCCTTCAGATAGATAATATCTTAGCGGAGTTCAATGTTCCACCTACACGAGATAAGAATGACTTCGTGAATAACATGGAAGTCATGAAGAATTATATTCGTGATTATGTAGCCACAGTTAATCCTCATTATACCATCTGCTGTAAAGCATCTGCTATGATTGACGATGACCAGCTTGATAGTCCTGAAGCAAAAGAATTCGGATGTTCTCCGGATTATAATGCATGGACTGAGGATGTTAATCCTAAACCTCAAGGTGAATCAACGAACCTTCGTACTACAGGATGTCACTTCCATATTGGATATGACGACCATAACACGGAGACTTCACTAGAGATTGTGAAAACTCTGGATTTATTCCTCGGAGTACCCTCTATTCTCATTGACCCTGACGACCGTCGTCGTGAGTTGTATGGTAAAGCAGGGTGCTTTAGATTCACATCCTATGGTGTGGAATATCGAGTAATGTCAGGATTCTTCATCAGCTCTCCTGAGTTAGTAGAGTGGTGCTTCAATCAAATTACTGAAGCAATTAACTTTATTAATAAAGGTAAGTCTGTAACTCAGGATTTCAGAAAGATCATCCAAGCAATTGATGAGAATGATAAGAAAACTGCTAAGTACTTAATTGACAAATATAATATTAAGTTAATCTAATGTGTGGATTATTTGGATTTGCCGGTAAATTAGGCAATCATGAATTTAATGTACTTAAATTCTCAATCCTCGGAGCAATGAATGATACTAGAGGAGGTGACTCCGCTGGAGCTTTCATTGATGGGGAAGAAGCCTATGGCATTGATGACCAGAAATTATTCTTAGATTTCGTTCAGAAGAATGAATTCGTAAAGAATTATGATGGTAAAGAAGTTCAATATGCTTTAGGGCATTGTCGAAAAGCATCTGTAGGTGCAAAGACTATCAAGCAAGCTCAACCTGTTGTAATTCGTAATAGAGAGACAGATAAGGTAGAGTTTGTGATGATTCATAACGGCACGCTCTTGAATCATGATGAGCTTAAAGATAAGTATTTGAAGGATTGCCCGGATCACTATACTGACTCCCAAATATTTGCATACATTGTATACTTTCATGGGTTCAGAGTCCTTGAGGAATATGATGGAGCAGGTGCTTTCATCTTCATAGATTATCGAAAGAAAGTACCTACTATGTATGTATTTAAGGGAGGGTCCCATCAATACGCCTCTAGTACAGTAATAACTGAGGAGAGGCCTTTGTATATGATGCAGAGAAATGGTGCTATCTGGTTCTCTTCAATCAAGGAAAGCCTATCATTTATCACCTTTGGAGAAGAAAGAGTAGTTGATTTGTTGATGAATACACTCTACATTATCCAAGATGGTAGGATAATCTCTAAGAGACAGTATGACCGAAGTGCACGGCATCAATTAGGTTATGCTGTTAAGCCCTCTACCTATGGTTATGGTAGTGGGTACTACAATCATGATGTTGGTGGTACTAAACCTGTACGCAAGGGAACCGAATATGGTTCCTATTGTGGAGGCAAGGTTGAGAAAACTATCCATGAGTGTTCTGGGTTAGTAACATCAACAGCTGATCTTTATGACACCCAAACTAAGAAGTTAGTGTTTAAGGATGGCATATATTTGTTCATGGGTAATCCTGCTAATGGCAAGATGACTATCTCTGAATATGGATTTGCTAACCTTACTGCAACAGGTTCCCCCTCTTTCTTCAAAGAGTTCTATTTCTATAAAGGATTCCTATTGAAGGATGCACTCAGCTATGCTACCGTACTTAAGATGGTAGAAATTGCTGGTGATAAAGTTGAGGATCATATGCTTCGTAAGTTTGTGATGCAAGCTTGGTATGATCCTAAGCTGGAGAAATTCTATACTCGTAAGGGCAAAGCCTTTACTGGTAGATATGATGTATACTTCACTAACTCTAACCGCAGTTACAACATTCTGAATGGTAGACCTGTATCGTATACAGATGATTTCTCCCAAAGAGGATCACTAGTTTGGGCTGAATATAAGCCAACCTATCCCACCGAGGAAAGCATTAAGAATATGGATGCCCATATCATTAAAGCTGCATATAAAGTACTCGATTCCTTTTCAGTAGAAATTTAATTATGCTTCAACGAACTATAAAAGTTCTTACAGCCTCTGGGAGACGAGCTCTCAAGGCTGACTGCTGTCTTATTGGTGAACAGTACTATATCAAGAATGAGGAGGCTGTCAAGATTGGTATGACATGGTACTCAAAAGACAGTTCTGACATATTCTTTGACCATGGTACAGCTTCATGGAGGAGACGTCGAGGTGTTAACATTCTTAAAGGAGTTGTAGGTTATGATGGCCGGATTCCTAAGATAGGAATGTTTGCTGCTAATCCTACAGAAAATATCACTGTATATGAAGTAGGAACTGATGGTATGCACAAGAAATCTACGATTTATATGAATAGAGGCCTTATTAAGAATAAGGATATTCATTATAATCGGAGTCTTGCTGTATATGAGGATATCTCTAAGATTACTGATCCTTCTATCCGTAAGGCTGAGGAGATGATTTGTAAGACTATGGGAAGGGGAATCTACAACTATAGTTTCCCTCAAGAATACTCTTCTAGCCATCACATGGAGATGTTTACTAAATACACTAGAGATATGCGGATTAACAATCCTATTAATACCTCTGATGTAAGTGAATTTGGTAAATATTCATTTGGCTTGGAGTTTGAGACCAGTAAAGGCAAATTATCTCAGGATGATTGCTTTAAATTAGGTCTCATTCCTCTAAGGGATGGGTCTATTGGTGGAATCGAGTATACTACTATTCCTATGAAGGGAGCTGAGGGATTCAACCTTCTGATTAATCAGATCAAGGCCCTTCAGGAGAATACTGCATTCGATAAGGAGTGTTCTCTCCACCTTCATCTTGGGGGACTTCCTATTGACTACAAACAGATCTGGGCTCTTTATAAGCTCTTACTTATCATTGAAGGTGATGTAACACGAATCTTTCCTCCCCTTGCATTTCAAACCTCTCGGTTTAAATCTTCTAAGAAAGATTATTGTACATTCCTTCGAAAATGCTCTACGTTCGAAGATCTGTACTCTTATGCCTCTGGTGGTAACCTGCGGTTTACTGGGTGCCTAACTTCTCCCCACCCTCAGGATCGTGAAGATAGACAGAAGTGGAACATTCATGCTCGATATCATTGGGCAAACTTAATTAACCTGATGTTCAAGGGAACAGGCAAGACTACTGAGTTCAGAGTTCATGCTCCTACCTTTAACATTCAGAAGATTATTAACTGGATGTTTATATGTGCTGCTATTCTTCAGTATGCTGAGAAGAAGAAAGACTTTCTTCTAAGGTGTACTCCTTCTACTACATGTATTACCCTGAAAGAAGTTGTTTCAGAGGTATATTCTAACAGGATTAGCTCTCAGCTTATTAAGTATATGGATGATCGTGCAGCTTTCTTCTACTTACTTAATAATAAGTATCAAGATCCAGCAGGTCTATTGGACATGGACTTGGATAATAGCCAGGATTTTGGTACTAACCTGATTACTAATGTTCGGTAGTTGGAGTAAAATACTTAGTGTTGAAGATGTATCTCCTATACTTGGTGTACTTGATTTAGAGTACAAGAAGTATAACATATTTCCACAAAAGAAGCAGGTATTTGAGGCATTTAGACAATGCCCATATGATGCAACTAGAGTGATTATTATAGGGCAAGATCCCTATCCTCAGGCTGGTTTTGCAACAGGTATAGCCTTTGCCAATCCACCTGGGATAAGGGATATTAGTCCTTCCTTAGATTTGCTTCGTGAGAGGCTATTTAAGGATTATGGAGTGAGATATAGTGAGTTTGACCAAACTCTTTTGTCATGGGAGAAACAAGGAGTTCTACTCTTAAATTCTTCACTAACAGTAAGAGAAGGCAGACCTGGTAGTCATACTCATCTTTGGGCCCCCTTCATACAGTTACTTATTAAGAAGCTGAATGAATATAACTCAGGGATAATTTATGTACTATTAGGCAATGTAGCTGCAGGTTTCGCTCGATTTATCGGGCCAAATAACTACATCCTAAAGTACCCACATCCTGCATATTTCGCAAGACTAGGATGTGGATTTAACTGCACCATGTTTACAGATATCAACCATAAGTTGAAGGAGTTAAATGGTGATGAAATTAACTTTTGATGTCAGTTAACAAGAAAGTAAGGAATACCCGAGCTATTGTGTATGACAATATTAGCTTTAAGAGTACTCTTGAGTGCAATTGTTATAAAAAGCTTAAGGCTGCAGGCTTTGACGCTGTATATGAGAAGTGTACTTATGTATTACTCCCTTCCTCAAAGCTAAAGTTTGTCAAGTTATTTACACCAAATAAGAAGAAGTCGTTATCTCTACATGGTTCGTATAGAGCTATGACGTACACCCCTGACTTCGAGTTTGAATATAAAGGAGTAACAGTCCTTTATGATGCGAAGGGTAAGCCAAATGACACGTATCCTCTCAAGAAGAAATTATTTCTTCATTATCTTGAATCTATAGGTAAGCCCTATATGTTCTTTGAGCCTCACAACCTCAAGCAAGTTGAGGAATCAATTCAAATTATATTGGATGAACTATCTACAGAAGATGACGAGGCTAGCAGAAGTATGCCTGAGCCCCGAAGATTTGAGTAGAACTCTATCATTTATGCACGATAGAGATTTCTTATCAATCAAAGAAATAGTTTCTTCTGCCTTCATTAAGTATAAGCGCAAGGGTAAGGATGATAAGAGTATTGTAGAGTCAGAAGAATTCTGCGCTTTTACAGAACTTTTGAGCGTCCTTACTGAATATATGCAGTTAAATGCTTATGAAGAGGAGGAGCTAGCAACAACATTAGGTGAAGAGTATTAGTGAACTTTCCCTGCCAATTAGTGAGCCGGAGTACAGAGTCCTTGGTGGATTCTCGTACTCCCTGCTTGCTACTTTTCTTAGAGAAGATGATCCTAAAGTATTAGTTGAATCTACTAAGAAAGAATCTGGTGCCCTTAGATTTGGGTCTCTAGTAGACTGTCTGATGACAGAACCAGAGACGATCCCTGAAAGATTTTGTATAAGAAACTTTACAAGTCCTTCAGATCAGATTATATCTGCGATGTTATACATATATGATACAATGCCTGATGCAAGAACATTCATGTATGTACCAGATGATCTTAAATTAGAAGGAGCAGCTCATGCTGAGTATGGTAAAACATGGCTCAACACTACTGTTCTTAAGAAGTTAAATGATAATGCAAGTTATTACACATATCTGCAAGAAGCAGAAGGTAAGACTCTTGTATCTCATACTGACTTTAAGACAGCTGAGGAGTGTGTGCACATTCTTAAAACACACCCATTTACTGAGAAGTATATGAGTGATGGAGACCCTTTTGAAGAGGGTATTGAACGAATCAACCAACTTAAGTTTAAATCTGCCTATGACAATACCTTAATAAGGTGCATGTTTGATAGGATAATTGTTAATCATAAGGATAAGACAATTCAACCTATTGACTTGAAGACCACTGGCAAGGCAGAGAAGAAATTTGAGGGATCTGTACTTGATTGGGATTACTATATCCAAGCTGGAATGTATTCTCAAATCTTGCTGGATGTTATATCACAAGATGACTACTTCAAGGACTTTACCATCCTACCTTTTAAATTCGTAGTTATTAATAGGTATAGAAGGAAGCCACAAGTATGGACTTACAAGCTAGTCAAGGAAGGTAATGATCTAATTGATCCTAATGAAGAAGTGCTTTTACAGCATGGATTCAAACCATGGAGGAGATTAGTAATTGAAGCCAATTGGCATCTTCAGACTGGCAAGTTTGATTATCCTTACGAGACATATGTGTCTGGAGGAGATCAAGAAATTAACATAATTAGATGCTTGAATGTTAGAAAGTAAAGCACTCCTAGATTATTTTAAAGGTGATGAATTAGCAGCTAAAGTGTGGCTGGATAAGTATGCTCTACGCTCTAAAAGTGGGGAGTTACTTGAACAGACACCTGATGATATGCATCACCGATTAGCAAAAGAATTTGCTCGTATAGAGGCTCAATATGGGGGCTCTGATATGCTCAGTGAACCTTATATTTATAATCTATTCAAAGATTTTAAATATATCATACCCGGAGGATCTGTAATGGCAGGCCTGGGAAGTGATTTTATAGGGTCACTCTCTAATTGCTTTGTAATTGGGCAACCTGAAGATTCATACTCAGGTATTATGAAAATTAGGGAAGAGCAATGTCATCTCATGAAGAGACGAGGTGGGGTTGGCAAAGATCTCTCAACTCTAAGACCAGCAGGTTCTGCTGTTAATAATGCTGCTAAAAGCTCTACTGGTGCAGCTTCATTTATGGATGTAGATTCAGCCATTACTAATGAAGTAGCTCAGAGAGGAAGACGAGGGGCGCTAATGCTCACCTTGGATGTACGCCATCCTGATATTGAAGAATTTGTTACTAAGAAGCAAGACTTATCTAAAGTTACAGGCGCTAACATTAGTGTTAAGGTCACAGATGACTTTATGAAAGCTGTTCATAAGAATGAAGACTTTATATTAAGATGGCCTATACATGTTATACCTGCTAAAGATTTTGCAAATAGTGATTCAGTTCCCTATAATACTCTACTAGAGTCCTATACTTCTAAGGTAGATAAGTTCTATTTTAAGAAGGTAAAAGCTCGTGAGTTATGGGAGAAGATTATTCACTGTGCATGGAATACTGCAGAACCAGGAATTATGTTTGAAGATAGACATCTCAACTATAGTCCTGATGGAGTATATCCCCAATACGCAGGTGTATCAACCAATCCATGTGGTGAGATATTTATGCAACCTTATGACAGTTGTAGACTACTGCATATCAACTTGACAGCTTTTGTAAAAGATCCATTCAGCGTTACAGCTAAGATTGATTATAATAAGTTGAAAGAAGTTGCACATGCAGCACTCAGGCTGGGTGATGATTTAGTGGATTTAGAGATAGAAGCTATAGATAGAATCTTAGGGCATATCAAGTCTTCGAAAGGAGATAATGATAGAGAGTATATACTATGGCAGACTATCAAGGAAACAGCCATAAATAGTAGGAGATGTGGAGTAGGGTTTACTGGCCTCTCTGACATGCTTGCTATGCTTGGTACTTCCATCGATCATTCTGGTATCTTTGAGGTAGTAGAAGAAGTAATGAAGTGTCTCTGTAGAGAGGAGCTTTGTGAATCTATGCTATTAGCTCAAAGAAGAGGTACATTTGCAGGATGGGATCCGAGTTTAGAGCATAATGACTGGTATGATATGGTAGCAGAAGAGTTCCCTGACTTGTATAAAAATATGCAAGTTACTGGTAGGAGAAATGTAAGTTTCTCTACTGTAGCTCCGACTGGTACTGTTAGTATCTTAGCTCAATGTTCCTCTGGGATTGAACCTGTATTCTCCATATATTATACTAGAAGGAAGAAATGCTCTACTGATGCAGATAGAGTAGATTTTATTGACCAAAATGGGGAGAAATTCACTGAATTTAGAGTCTTTCACCCTACATTCATTAAATGGTATCAAGCTGTTTCAGGTAAATCCTGGCAGGATGCAAAGGTGGTACTTGAGAATGAAAGCAAGGAAGGATTAGATTCTATAATTAAGGGTTCTCCTTGGTATGAACAAACTGCTTCTGAGATAGATTGGAAGGTAAGAGTCTTACTACAATCAGTAGTGCAGAAATTTACTACCCATAGTATCTCAAGTACAGTGAATCTACCTAATACCGTAACTGAATCAGAGGTTAATGATATCTACAAATATGCTTGGGAAGCCAAGCTAAAAGGTATTACAGTGTACCGAGATGGATGTAGAAGTGGAGTATTAGTAACAGATGCAACAAGTGGTACTAAGTTTGAACAACATAGTGCCCCGAAACGACCTAAATCTCTTAATGCAGACTTACATGTTGTAAAGGTTAAAGGTATCAAGTATGCAGTAATTGTAGGCTTGATGGAATCTAAACCATATGAAGTATTTGCATTCGAATTAGGTAATGGAAACTTCTTACCTCAGAAGGGTAAGATTGTGAAAGTCAAGCGTGGTTATTATAATTTTATAGGTGATGAAGATCTCATAATTGAGAGCATTCATTTAGCTAATGATAAGGTTGAGGAGAGAGCTAGTTCTATCTATATCTCAATGCTTCTTCGTCATGGTGCTCCTATAGAATATGTAGTAGCTACTGCAAAGAAGGTTAATGACAATATTGCTTCATTTACATCAGCAGTATGTAGAGTTTTACTCAAGTACACCACTAAGGATACTAGTGAAGAAACGTGTCCTGAATGTGGCTCTAAGATAATTAGAGAAGCTGGATGTAAGAAGTGCAGTAATTGTGGTTATTCCCTCTGTTTATTAATGTTAGGTAAGCTATGAAACTAAAGATTTATTATAAGTCAATTGATGAAAATATACATCCTGTTGTATTAAAAGATGGAGAGTGGTTTGATTTAATGGCTGCTGAAGACCATACATTCTCAGCTCCTCATAATGCATATAACACTCGTATTACTCAATATGATAGCTATAAGATTTCTTTAGGAATTGCTATGTCTTTACCAGTGGGTATTGAGGCAATCTTAGCTCCTAGAAGTAGCCTTTTTGAGAAGAAGGGCTTAGAATTAGTAAATAGTATTGGAGTAATTGATTCAACCTATAGTGGTAATAGTGATATCTGGAATGCTTATCTAAAAGCAAGTAGAGATTGCGTTGTTACTAAAGGTGAAAGAATCGTACAGTTTAGACTGCAACCTTCCCAAAAGGCATCTGTTTGGACTAAGTTAAAGTGGCTATTTACTTCAAAGATTGAGTTTATCAACGTCGATGATCTTGGTAGACCTAATCGTGGAGGAAATGGTTCTACTGGTGGATATAAAGAAGTATAGTAAATGGGAATTATCAATGTAATATGTATCATATTATTCTGCGCATTAGTAGTTGGGGCAATCCTCAAAGGAGCTCTAATGATCTATAAAGATATTCGTAGACATAATATGGCTCAGGAGAAGTTTAAAGTATCCTTTAAGAAGCATTTCAGTAAGGTAAACGTACCGTTAATTAAGATGAAAATTAATGGTCAACTACGATATTTCCTCGTAGATACTGGATCTGAGATGAGCATTCTTAGTAGTGAAGTATTTGAAACTTTGCCAAAAGAAAGCTATTCGAAAGTAATGGGTCAATCTGTAAGTGTTACTGGATTTACTGGTAAGACTGATGAAAAGCCTGTAATTCTTACAAATCTATCTTTCAAGAATGATAAGTATGAGGATATATCCTTTATAGTCTCAGATATTAGCTATGTATTTAATTATATCAAAGATAATTCTAAGATTGAAATTGCGGGTATATTAGGCTCATACTTCTTCAATAAGTATCGGTGGTCTATTGACTTCGATGAAAGATGTATTTGGATTAAACCATCTAAGAATGCCTAAGTATAAGTATGGTAGAAATGGTCAACGTACCTTTACTATACTTACTCCAGTGGATTCTAAAAAATCTGCTAATTGGGTAGCTAAATTACATTATAATGTAAATGTCTCAGTTAGTTATAAAGATGGAATGAGACTCTGTATCTCTTGTGATAGAGGCCCAGAGTTATGTGAAGGTGAAGAGATCATTGCTACTAAAATGGATGATAACATTAGTCAACTGTTCATGATTAAACAAATCTTGCATCAGAATGATGAATGGTATCTAATATTTGAGTAGTGAAGTATTTAGTAACTAACCAACCAGAATTATTTGACTCTGAACTCTATCAGAGAATTTCTGTAGAGAAAGCTTTAGAGTTATTAGAGTCATTTGAAGTGTGTCAGTTAGATACTGAAACTAGAGGATTAGATGTACACTCAGGTGAACTATGGCTGACTCAATTTGGCAATAGGAGACTTGATATACAAATTGCTGTTGATTGTGCTACAATAAGCATAAAATGCTTCAAGAGTTTTCTTGAACGTAAAGATATATTATTCATAATCCATAATGCTAAGTTTGACTTAAGATGGTTCTTCAAGGAACATATAGTCATAACTAATGTATATGATACTTTCCTGGCGGAGAAAATCCTATATTTAGGATATCCGCCAGGTATTATCAGCTTAAGCTTGCAAGCATGTTGTAAGAGATACTTAGGTGTGGAAATGGATAAAAGCGTACGAGGGGAGATCTATAAAGGATTGACCGAGCGAGTTGTAATCTATGGCTGTACAGATGTCATGTATCTTGAAGATATAAGAGATAGGCAGTTAGAAGAGATTACTAAGAGAGGGCAACTTCGGGCTCTTAAGATTGAGAATCAATTCGTAGTCGTATTAGCATACATTGAGTATTGTGGTATTAAGCTCGACCCTGTTAGGTGGAGGGCTAAGATGCAGAAGGATCAAGATAGGTTAGAGAAAGCTCAGGCTGCTCTTGACCAATGGGTTATTGAATATGGGGATCCTGAATTCCTATTCACTGACCTACAAGGTGATTTATTTAGTGGCTATGCAGGCCCTAGATGTGCTATTAATTGGAACTCTCCTTCTCAAGTAATCCCATTATTTGAGAAATTAGGGTTTAATTTATGGGCAAAGAATAAGAAGACTGGCAAGATGGGCAAGTCTACTGACTCTAAGCTTATAAGGATACAAGAGCATATTAGTAGCATCTCTAAACCTTATCTTGAATACTCAGCAGCATTTAAAGTAGTAAGTGCATTTGGTCAGAACTTTATTGATGCCATAAACCCTAATACTAAGCGTATTCACCCCACATTCTCACAGATGATGGACACGGGCAGATTAAGTTGTGGTAAAGGAGGTAAAAAGGCATCTAAAGGAAAGGATAGTGATGTAGCTGAGGAGAGTATTCCTACTACACAAGATGAAGATAAGAGTGTTAATATTCAGCAAATACCAGCTGATGATGATACACGAGCTGCATTTGTCCCTGAAGAGGGATATCTTCTGATTGACTCTGATTATGGGGATCAAGAAGGACACGTATTCACTGAATTATCACAAGATGAGAAGTGGATTGAGTTCTATAATGACCCTAATCCTAGAGATGGTCATGGATTTGTAGCTAAGATGTGCTTCCCTGACATTCTTAAAGATGTAGATGAACTTAAAGTTAAAGAAGAGCGTAAGGATTTAAGAGCTCATGCTAAATCTGCTCGATTCTGCTTTAACTATAATGGATCTGCTGAAACTGCAGCAAAGAGTATTAATATTCCAGTAGAGTTTGCTAGAGAAATCTATAAGAACTACTTCCAGAATTTTAGTGGAATTGCTCAGTATTTTAAGAAGCAGAAGAAGGACATGTGGGATAGAGGATATATCCTCATCTCTGAATTCACTGGCTTAAGAGCTCATATATATGATTGGAGTACCCTAAAAGGCATTGAGCGAAGGATTAATTCTGAAGGTCAAGATTTTTGGGCCAATTATAGAGCAGCTAAAGCTTCTGGTGAAATACAGGAGAATATTCCTGCATCTGTACTTCAAGAAGTATATAAACGATTTGCTGATAATTATACCATTGAGGAAATTGCTACTTCCTATACATATCAAGTAAAGGAAGGCAAAGAGGTGAAGACTAAGATGTGTGTAGTTAATTCAGCAACAGTGTATACTCAAGTTTATAAGCATCTGAATAAAAGACGTTCTTCGTCTGAGAATCAGTCTTGTAACTATCCAAGTCAAGGTACTGCTGCCGCTATGAGTAAGATAGCAGGTATTAGATACTTTAGACATCTAGTGGAAGATGGTCTAATTTTCACAGTTAAAATCCCCAATATGGTTCATGATGAATATTTGGTTGAAGCTCCTATAGAGATGGCTGAGCAGGAAGCACAAGTCCTTAAAGAGCATATGGAGTATGCCGCTAAGATCTTCTGTAAGAGTGTAACCATTCATGCAGAGCCTCAAATTGGAATTTGTTGGATACATTAATGAGTAGTATCAAACAATTGTCACAGATAACCTCCTGGCAGCGTGCATTAAATGCTGCTAGGAGGACTATCGGTAAGCCACCAATTGATAAGATACCATCTCAATCATGGGAAGCTAAGATGATATTGGCAGAACATAGCCCTATCAGGTTAGTAGAATATGATTGGACATGGGAAGATATTAAGCAGTGGGTTACAACACACTTAGTTCGTCACCATAATGGCTGCGAGAAATTCGTGCATAGTCAGAGAGGTGATAGAAGAAAGTTAGATGTTCCTAGAGATGAACTACCTCAAGGGTCTTTAAATGATATGGATATGACAGCTAATGTTCAAGCTATTATAAATATATCAAGGAAGAGACTCTGTAGTTGTGCATCTCCAGAGACTAGAGAAGCTTGGAGGCAAGTAATTGAGGAGATCCGCAAGGTTGATCCTGTACTTGCTGATAAGTGTGTACCAGAGTGTCTCTATAGAGGGTTTTGCCCTGAATTTATGAGTCCTTGTGGTTACTCGAAATCTAAGAAATTTGAGGAAGATTTAGCTAAATATAGGAGTACTAATTATGATAGCTAAAATTATTAAGTTCGGGGCACCTTGGTGTCAAGGATGCATCTCAGCAGATATAGCTTTAGATCAACTCAGTGCTATTAATCCAGATATTGAGATTACTAAGGTGAATATTGAAGAGGATGAAGAAACTCCTGCTAAGTACAAAGTAAGAGGATTACCTACACTTGTGTACTTAAATAGTAAGGATAAGGAGATGGCTCGACACACAGGCAAGATCAGTATCCAAGAGATATTAAATACAATTAATGATGATGGACTATAACAAGGTACATACTGAAATTAAAGATACTTTTGTGGCTAAGAACCATGACTATGGCAACTCTTTCGAAAAATCATTAGATAAGTTTGGATTAGTTGCAGGTGTAGTACGTATTGGAGATAAGTATGAGAGATTAGTTAAACTAACCTCATTACAATCACAACCTACTACACCTAAACCCTCTTTTGGTGAGGCAAAAGGGATGAAAGCTGCAGCTGCAAGAGTAGATGAATCCTTATCAGATACACTAAAAGATATGGCTAATTATTGTATTATGGCAGCAGCCTGGCTAGAATCTAAAGCTTAATAGATATGGATATATTTTATAAAGCAGTTTCTAAGAGTACTATGGAAGCTATATTCCATTCATATGTAGCACTACTTAGTACACAGTTTGGTAATACAAGGTACCTCAAGGATAAGGATGCTGGATTTATGGATTCTCATCCTCGAATTCTTGATATTTATGGAGAGCATAGTTGGGAAGAGATATCTATAGAGGGCCGTGGTACTTCTACATACTTCATATGTAAAGTTATGCTGAAGATGAGGAATAACACACGTATGGAGTGTCAAAAATATGCTTATAGGATGCTCAATACTCCTTCAGGCAAGCCAAGATGTGAGGGAAGGCATGCTATGGATTTACTAAGTAACCTTAAAAGATTTGAAGACAGTCCGGTGTTTAAATCTGTACTTGAGGATACTTTTGGAATGATGTAAGCTATATGATTATATGTGCTTTATCAGACCTACATGGGTATCTTCCTAAAGATATACCCAAATGTGAAGTTGTGTGTATCGCAGGGGACATTGTTCCCCTCGATATACAGAACGATATTGCTAAAAGTTTTATATGGTTCGGGCATGATTTCCTTCCATGGTGTGAGAGTCTCCCTTGTGAGAAAGTATTACTAGTAGCCGGTAATCATGACTTCTTCCTTGAGGTATTCTCAAATACTCATCAGGCAGGTAAGAGCTATAAATTTGGAGATAATTCTAAAGTTATCTACTTATGTAATAGCATATACAAGTTTAATCATATGAAATTTTATGGAACTCCTAATGTTACAGACTTATCTGGATGGGCATTTAACGTAGAGTTCCCAGAGTCCAAGGAGGTATTTGGAAGAATACCTGATTGTGATGTATTAATTACTCACACTCCACCTTTTGATGCTAATAACACTGGTAATGTCTTTGCTTCTCCTACTAAGCCTGACTATGGCTCATGGGAGTTGAGAGATGCTATTAGTGAAAGAAAGATTAAGTATATATTCTGTGGGCATGTCCATACTGGTAATCATAAATTATCTGATTGGGAAGGTCACTATATTGCTAATGTTAGTATCAAGAAGGAAGATTATTCACCAGCTTTTGAGCCACTTTTAATTAATACTAATGAGAATAGAGAAGATAGGATGTAGAACAATTCCTATGGATATTCCTAGGATACTGGATACAGCTATGAGGATTCTTCAGTATGAGGATGAACTTACACCTTCAAGATTGGACAGAAAGGCTATTATTGATATCGTAGGTGAAAATACTAAGGGTTCAAGAATGATGGAGTTTCTTCGTGGTATCAAGGTATACATCGAATACCCAACTGCACGAGTACACCAGATTCAACAATCAGACATAGAGAGAATTCTAAGTAAGAGTGATGATGGATATTATAAGGGTGAAACAACTCTTTATGAGTTGAATCACTTTGATAGTGACATTATCCCTGCTATTCTACACAATAAGGAGAATAAGATTGGATTCTCATGGAGACCAGTTGAGAAAACATTTGCTTTCTTACTGACTATCCCACATTATGAGTATTTGAGAGCAGCTAGGACTATTACTGAGTCAGGGTGTACTTACATTGGAACTGATACATTCGTAGCCTCTACAACCGTAGCCCTCGATAAGTATCATGGTAATACAAGGGTAGTGATTCCTAATGATATGTTAGGATGTATTCCTTGGGGCAACGAAGGCTCTCCTAAATTAAAGGTTGACTTTGTGAATGATAAATGGACTGTTGAGCAGAAGGATGGATGTTTTGAGATGGACTTTCTTGAAATGGGAAAGGTAGGGGCGAAACTTGACAGTCTCCTTCATATTCATAGGGTAATGGAAGGAGCTCTTAAGAAGTATGGAGAAATGTGTATACCCCCTTTATTTGGAGTAGATATACTCTTTATAGGTAATGAAGATCAATTATCTTCTCTTCTAAGTATGCCTGGCCCATGTCAAGATCGAGCACTTAGAGGCCCAATCCAGGAAGTTGTCTACCACTACAGGATGTCTAAATCTTTACGTTTATGAAACACTTCTAATGATTACTAATTCTACAACTCCAGCATTATGTTTAGATGACTTAACGCTGATACCAGCTCCCTACAGTCTTATCACGAGTAGGAAGGAGTGCAATCCATATATAAATACAAAGGGTGCACTCCCGTTGTTCACCGCTCCCATGTCATCAATTATTGATGAAACTAATTGGGTTACCTTTGCTAATGAAGGTATTTCTACTATTATTCCAAGAACTGTTCCTATTGAAATAAGACTTGAGTTGATGACTCAAACCTTTATAGCAGTTTCAGTTGAAGAATTCATAAAGTTTTTCTGCACTCCTGAGAATCAAAAGAGCCTTCATAAGACTCTTACTGAAAATAATCAGAAGGCTTATATTTGCTTAGACATTGCTAATGGGCATGTTAAAGCATTTATAGACCTCTGTGAGGGTGTTAAGAAAGAATTTAGGGATAAGGTTCAGATAATGGCTGGAAATATTGCTAATCCTGCTGCTTATATGCTCTATGTCCAAGCTGGTATAGATTATGTCAGAGTAGGTATTGGTACTGGATCTCAATGTACTACATCAGCTAACACAGGTGTTCATTTCCCAATGGCTACTTTACTGGAGTACATTAACAATATTAAGTCAGCTATTAAAGATGTGCCGAAGCCTAAGATAGTAGCAGATGGTGGATTCAAAAATTATGATGATATCATCAAAGCACTCGCTTTAGGTGCAGATTATGTGATGCTTGGAAAAGTATTTGCTGAATGCCAGGAAGCATGTGGCCCAATTAAGTCTATATGGAAGAATGGTGAGGAAGTATTCATGAGGGAGTACTTCGGGATGTCTACTAAGAAAGCACAGTCTCTTATGGGTAAGAGTGAGCTCAAAACATCTGAGGGAATATCCTCGATGGTTGAGGTTAAATACCCACTTAAGAAGTATGTGACTAACTTTAAAGACTATCTTAGAAGTGCCCTTAGTTATGCAAATTGTAGAGATGTTAGTGAGTTCAGACGTAAAGCTGTTCTTACTGTAATCTCTCCTCTTGCGAGAAACACATACTTTAAGTAATGACATACCAAGAATTTGTAGAGACTTATAAGCCTATGAAGAATAGGCTGAATCCTGCTGCGGACTTTGATGGAACATTATTTGCTACAACAGAGTTCTGTAAAATTGGCCCAGAAGTTATGCGGTACAGAAAACTTTGGTCAGTATACAAACAGGAAGTACTTAACCCTGAAACTGGCTTGGATGAGTGGAGAACCTTCATCATCCCTGGCACTTTCAATGGTCAGGTAATGATAGGCTATATGGTAACAGAAGTACCATACGAGTACGGACGTAGTATAGTGGTATTACTTGAATAAAAAATCCCCGGTAGAGCTTATGGGCCCTATCGGGGAATTTTTTTTAGACTTCAGACTATCTCATATTAGTTGTAAATGTATCATACAAGTTGAAGAAGTCTTGTGCAGCATTAGCACCTGGGAGTAATCTTGTTGTAAAGTAGAAGGGCCCTCTCTTATCACGAGAGTCCTTATCCCATATCAAGAATCCTTTATAATCCTCACCAGTAATTAAATCTCTAGTCTCATCAACAATATTATTAAAAAACCCAGTAATATTATTGATATGTCCTATCATAGCTGTAGGAGAAGTAATAATATCTTGTGCACTTGCAAAGTTTACGAAGAAGGACGCCTCAAGGAAAGATCCATACAAAGATCTATATAAGTTCTGAGTAGCTAATGTCATGAAGTAGTTATCATCCTTATCTTCAGGCTCTGGAATTAATCCTTTAGATGCCATAGCTAATAAGAATAGTATTACAATACTTTGAAATTCATAAGCAAGAGCTTTCAATTTATTGAGTCTTAATTGAAGAAAATCATCGAATGTAAACTCTGTCTTAGAGGCGGTAGGATGAGCTGCAAAATACTCATCATACTGCTTCCTAGCAGCTACCTCATTTTGACCTAAATTTCTACCAGCTATAACTCCTATAATGGGCAATGATCTTACAAATAGTCTTACAAAAGCCTTACCAATTTCAGCACCACTTGAAGAGAATTCTTTAAATCCTACTAAGAACCTACCAACGTCGTATTCTTGAGTTACAGGATCATAATCAAATGATTTCCATCTAGTCTGTAATAGACCTGGCATCCAGTTTCTATAAAGCATTACTAAAGAACCTGCAACTGTAGTACCAGCTAAATAAGAGTCTTCTGCAGGCATAATACCTTTTACAGAAGTTGCAGCTGCTTGAGCCATAGCTCTAAACCTAATAGCTTCATCTTTAGTAACCTCATTAAGCTTATATTCTCCAGTAATATTATCTACCTCAAATAAATCTGCTAACCTCTTGGCCCCCTCTACCTTACTAACTCGAACAATTCTCTGCTTATTAGAGTCCCAACCCCACTCATACATCATTGAAGTAAGAACTCTTCTATCAATCATATTATCAGTCTTCTCAAGTAAGATGAACATATTCTCTAGATTGATAATTTTATTAATCTTATTAGCAGATAGTTCCATAGCCTTTTCCTTCCATAGATCTTTATTACCAATATGGAAGTGCTCTATGATCGCTTGATACTTCAAGGGATCAGATTTTTTTAAGACTTCAGCCGCTTTAAAATCTCCAACAGTGAAGTATTTTCCTTCAGCAGCTTGAAGGTAGAAGTTAAGAACATTCTGAACATAGTTTCGCACTCCAAGTACAGGCTTTAAACCAAGGGTAGATGCAGCTGCCCACTGAATATTCTTTCTTAGAACTAAGTTCCATGAAAACTCTCTTCCTCCTACTGTAAAGGTCTTTCCCCCATCTTGGGAGGTCTTACCATATACATACAAATCTATATATTTCTCAAGAGTAGCAATATCATCACTCTGTAAGCCAATAGCTGATAGAACTTTATCCTTAAATCTATTCATATATGGTGTATTATCATCAATAGATGTATTAACCATATTAGTCTTAGCAGAAGCTAATAGATTCTGAGCAGCAGCTTCTATAGTCTTCATATGCTTATAGGTGTATACTGACTTGGTAAGTGTGATAAGAACCCTAGATAAGTCATATGATTTCTCAGTAACACCCTTAGCTAATTGAAGCTTACGAATAGCTTGAGATCTAGCTCTTTTCCAATCATCAGTATCTTTAGGAATACTAGGATCTATTATATCCTCAGCTGCTTTAATTTCCTTCTTGGTTAAAGAACTACGTAGTGGATCTATATAGAAGACAGGTACATGCTTAATAGGATTACCTTGATAGTCAACCTCCATAGCATCTTCCTTACTCTTATAGACTATATCAGATTCATCACGAGTCTCAAAGGATTGCAAAAGTATATTTCCTAATTTACCTAAAGCAGCTGGGCCACTTTGAAATAGAGAATCTATTAGATCTTGACGAACATTAGCAATAAATTTACTACCAATCTCCCTACCAGTTATATCAGCGAACTCCCTATTGAAATCAATATACATATTATAGTAATCAAAGAGAGGTTTATTCTCTGCAATGTACTTATATTCATCAGTATAATAATCACTAATAGTATCTTTCTTTACATACTTGGTAGAGATAAACCTATTCTTTGGATTATACAATGCATCTTTATTAAAGGATACATCATGAGTAGACCTCCAATCAAAGTATAATTTGTTGTAAAAATCCTCATCATGTAATCCCTCATGCTTAGCAAGAGTATCTTGCCACTTCTTATTAGCTGCTTCAAAATCCTCAAGAGCTTTACCAGTGTACTTAAAGGCAGTCTTTTTATCTCGTGCTACTTCAAAGTGATGTAGTATCCAATTAGCATTAAGAGTCCCCTTCTCTCTAGAGGCATTAAAATCATCGTAAAAACTCTTCTTAATCTTATTAATTAAAGTACCCTTCTCCTTATTGACAAGTTTATTAAAAGCATCTTGAAGAGTCATATTATTCTTCTCTGCCCATTCTCTAAGAGCTATTGTTCTATCAGATATAATCTTAGTAGAAGATACCATATCATTATAAAACTTATCTTGGGCACCTTTTACAAGTTTAGAAAATGCTTGAAAGACTGGGTGACTTTGCTCACTTAACTTCCTAAACCATCTCTGAAAGAATCCTAATTTAGGGCCAGGTTCAGTAATATCTACACCAGTATTTTCACGGAGTAGGTCTTGTATAGCTTGGCTAAAATCAGTCTTTAACCTAGCTCCCACACCAATAGCCTGATTAAGTCTATTTGTTAAATCATCATCTCCAATCTCATCAATAGTACTAGCTACTTGATCTAAGAAATTACTAAGCACGCTTAATCTGTCATTTAGCTCCTTAAGTTCAACATGGTCTAAGGCTCCCTCAGTTCCATTAGGGATACTCTTACGAGTGTTAAAGATCTTTTGAATCTCAAACATTTCATCTAGAGCATAGCTAAAGTCTTGGTTAACAAGTATGGCATCTATTAGCTTCTCAGTTCGAGCTAATCTAGCTTTATTCTCCTTAGTAGGCTTATCATGAGCAGCCTTTCTCTGAGAATCCCTAGTAGCCATAAGAGCTACTAAACTCTTATTTAACTTAGGGTTGTGGGTCTCTTCATTAGTGCTAGGAAGTGGCATAAGATAGTCCTTACTAGGATTCATCATCTCAATCTTTCTGAATCCGAAGGGAGAAGGAGCTCCAGCAGCTTTATTCCAATTAAGCTGCATATTAATAGGAATAACGCGTGCTTCTGCAAAATTAATAGAGGTATCCTTACCATTCTTAATAGCTTCCCTGCGAAGAGATGCAGCTACAATATTCTTATATTGAGTAAGCTGAACATCATATGCTTGCCTAAGATTTTCCGAAACAGCTCTTACTACCTTACCCTTAACAGTCTTCATTGATATACCTTTATAGTCATATATACCAATAGTTCCATTGGAGTACACCACAAGTAAATCACAAGTACCTGCTAGATCTCTTTCTTCATCATATATAATCTGCTCAGTAATAATAGTAGGGGTTCCTTGAGTACCAGTCTGCTTATTAATATAAGCTTGGTTGCTCATAATATTATCATAGACCTTCTTAACTCCCCTTCTTAGAGTATCATATTGATTCTCATCTTCATCTAACTTAATAATATTAGATAATTGGCCAGGAGTATATCCTGCAAAATCAGGGATGTTTTTAAGAGCCCTAAATACTTCTCCATGTAGTTCATAATAATCACTATCTTTCCCCTCAAGGATATCCTTCATAATTATTTCATTCCACTTGTGAAGTACAGTACCCTTTAAAGCATAAGCTGGATTTCCTACACTTTGCTCTCCCCATATATTAAAGATTCTCTTCTTAGCATTATGTACTAAGTCTGAAACACGTCTCCCCACTGGGGTTCCATCAGCCTTAACATACTTCCCAAGGTTTGTATCATAATGTATAGGAATAGTATTAAAATAATTTACTATATCTCTCTGAGTAGCTTGCATTCTACTATCAAGTTCATAATAGTAATCATTCTTATCAGCATTAGTTAATCTAGTAAGACCAGTTGTTTGCTTATTTAGTAACATCAATGCTGACTCTGTAAAGGGTGCCATATCCTCCGAGATAACCTCAGAGCTGAAGTTGACCATTCCAAATAGATCTTTTATAAACTTAATTAATCTATCAAAGAATTTCTTAAAAGCATTAACATTTCCAGCAGACTCCTCAGTATATTCATTAGAGCTTTTATCCCATATTCTAATAACTTCCTGAGCTATAAGCTTACCAACAGTTTCGTTAATAATCTTATTCTCATCATTATTATATACTTCAGAGTACTCAGCCTTAACTTTACTATACATTTGAGTCTTTACAGCTACATTACGCATTCTCTCTACAAGAGGATTATCCCCCATCATATGCACAAGCATATGAGCACATTCCTCACTTAGTGTAGAGATATCTGCCTTACCCTCAACTACACTTACTATCTTCCTAAACATGTCAGCCTTAGCTACAGCACTAATAGGGTTCCCATCTACATCATAGATTACATCAGTTGGATTATAAGTAAGACCTACTTTATTCATCCACCCTACTATAATCTTAGTTAGAGCAGCTTCAGGATCTCTATCATATTCTCTAGTTAGCTGATACTCATCTGTAACAGTAGGAGTATACATTGTCTTTACTGGAGCTTTAGCCTCTGGTAATACATATCTAGTGACAGTAATGTTATTCAAAACCTTACCCCCTGTAGATCGCTCAGAAACGCCTATTTGAGCCCTTAACTCTGGGACTTGAGAGTTTATACGATTAGCAACTGCTAATGCCTTAGAATAGTCTGAAAATACCGTAGGACGACCATATTTATCAGCTACTCCAAGTGCCTGTCTCTCTTGTAAAGAAATAGGCTCATATTTTATACCTAAGGAATCAACTATTCTTAGGGCCTCCCGAAGGCTAGGGATATTATCCCCAGCCCTCGTATATACAGCCCATGCAACTTTAGTCCCAAACCTATTTACTAGGTCTTTCCATTCCTTAGAATTTTTATTAGGACATACTATACTCATAATTATCTACATTGTTTTTCACGCTCTTCTCCTTCATTAATGGCCTCTCTTGCTTCCTCAGCCTGATTAGTAGGAGTAGTATCTTCATCAAGAGCTTCTTTAACTAAGTCTCTCGTTGGGTCACTCTTAGTGAGGAGATCATCATTAATCTCTGCTGCTTCTACAACTCCTTTAATATTTAAGGTCTCCTCATATCTATAAGGACTTCGCTCAAATACCTCTACTATAGCTTTATGTAACTTACTATTAGGAGTCATATTGTAGAAAGAATATTGATGATTATCAGAGAAATCTTGATGATGCATACCTCTTAAATTCTCTACAATGAAAGTTAGTAAATTTCCACCTTGATGAACTCTTTGTATAACATTAAACCTATTTGTAATTTCATTAGTCTCCGGATCCTTAATATACCTTTTAAAGAACTCCAATTCTGAGAATCTATTCCCCTCAGGAAGTATATCCTTATTATTGTAATTAGCGAACTGGAAAGCTGCAGGAAATACATCATATGCTTCAGTTGTTCCTAACTCATCATATCTTTTAAGAATATCATTAATATACTCCTTGTACATTTGTGCAGGGATTAAGTCAATGAAATTCAAAGGAGACTGCTGTAAGCCCGACTGAGCAAGTGCAAACTTCATTAAGCTTACTGCAAAATCTCTATCAGATTGATATAGTTCAGTCCAAGCTTCAGTAATAGCATTGAGAGCAAGAGCATCTTTATCAGCAAAAGATTTAATGTTATATCCCCTACTAGCATTCCTAGTATTTATGATAGGTACTAGAGCTCTAAATAAAGGATTATCCTTATATTGAGGAAGCCCCTTATACCTAGCTAATTGTACAGGCACACTTTCATCCCCTACCATTAATTCTACTTGCTGACTAGCTAATGTTTGACCATTACTGTCAGGAGTATTCATAATCATATAGGTGATAAAATCAGTTCTAAACTTATCAAGGATAGACACTAAATCTCTTTGACTTATACCAGTAGGAGAGTCAAAGTAATTCCTCATTACTTCATCAAAAATACCATCTTTACCATTGTAAAAACTTCTATCTTGTAATAGTAAGAAGAATGGAGAGTACATATCTCTCAACTGACTAACAGCATTATAGTACCCAGATATAAATCCATTATCTACAAGCTCTGAGAAGTTAACTATATCATACTTAACCTTCTTAGTTACGAATAACTTATATAATAGCTCAGATATATTCTTACCACCGTCTTTGGTGTCATAAGTAATAGATTGAATAGAATCAGCTACTTGTCTACCAAACTGTTGATATCTTAAGAAAGATATTAATATATCACACTGGAATTTAGGATCATTAGTCTCAATAAAATTCTTCAGTTCAGAGGTTGAATAAGTCCCAAGTTTCGTAGGATACTCCCATGATACTTTCTTCATAGGAGATATTTTCTTAATACCTCCATATTTAAGAAGTAAGCTCTCCTCAATACTCTTCTTGTGGAGCCTAATAACATCCTTAGTAGTCTTAGAATACCCAACGAAGTTCTCTTGGGCCATTTGAGATTCATGAATACTTTGAAGCTTCATATAATCTCTAATGATAGGTTGGGCCACAAAGAATCCTAAAGTATCAGGGTCTACACCTGCCATAGTTAGGAACTCTATAGTTCCTAGAGTAGAAGGAGTAGCTCCTAAGTTAACCCCAAAGGGTTTCTTAGCAGCATCCACCATAGCACTAATCCACTGATTTAATAGCTCAGGAATGTATATATGACTACCCTTAGTATATAATCCACCTAGCTTAATAATTCCCTTCTCCTCATTATGAGGAAGCTTAAGATCTACCTCATCAGCTATTAAGCCGAGGTCATACATCTGAGCATATACATGGAACTTACCACCATTAGCAGATATACCTACACCAGCTTTACCAGCCATATAGTTCTCACTAACCTTAGTTACATATACAGGATTAATAAGATTCTCTATATCTGCCTTAGACTCATAGTACTCAGGATTAGTCTTATATTCTTCACCAAATCTAGCCTTCATTACCTCCTTTGCACAATTCTCAAGAATTTCTGTAGCAACAGGTGCAAGGAAGTTATTAGCATTCTGCTCCAATTGGGCCAACTCTCTTTGAATCTCAGTAATTCTATTCTCAATAGCTTTCTTATGAAACTCTTCTTTAGATATCTTAGGCTCAGGTTCAGCAGCCATAATCTCAGTCATAGCCGCACTATTACCAAATAACTTACTAAGCTCTTCAATAATATCTTCCTTACTCTTATCCTTAAAAGAATCTATAAGTTCATTATATTGCTCTTCCCATTTACTATAATCTATGTACTTAATCTGACCTTTAACTCTAAATGAGTTAGGTGAGTATAAATACATCTTATCAATATCATACAATAATCTCTTATACTCTCATATAAGTTTAGACTATATCTTCACTACTAATAGTAGTGTACCGCATTCTAGAGACTTTACCATCCTCAATATTATTTGTAGGACTCCATGTCTTAGTCGTTGAACCTTACTCTTATTACTAAGAGCCTTGGCTGCGGATTGCCCAATTCTTAAACTTTTTACTATTCTATAATCATTACATTACAGTATCTAATTACATCACTGTATTAGAGTAGTATTTAAGACTCTAAGGGTGTTCCCGCAATTAACGGTATTTTACTCGAACCATGATATTAATCCGAGCCTGCTTTAGCTACAATTTCAGTTGGTAATACTATAATATCACCAGCTTCTTCTGGTAAGAATCCTTTGATTCTGATAGTCTCAATAGAGCTAAGACCCTGAGTTGGGATACGGAATCCAATTAGCTCAAGTAACCTCTCATCACTAATTTTGGATACATCTCTTATTCCCTTATATATAGAGGGTAGATACACCTCCATAGAGGTAATAACCGTCTTACCATCTCTAACAGCTATCTCAAAGTCTAGGTCAGAAGATCTGTACTTGCCATATTTGAATGTACGACTTGCAGATGCCTCCCACATAGTTGAAGGAACCTGGAATGCTGCAGTACCATTACGCTTCTGAGAAGTGGTGCGACTAGCAGCTTTACTCATTAGGATATTCTCAATCTTTTCATGAGTAGGAAGTGATTCAACAGTAACCTTACTTGTATTAATTTCCTTGAGAAGTTCAATAGCATTTAAATAATTATCTGCCATTCCTCTCTCAATAGCTTCATTCCGTAGAGTATTAACCAACTCTTCGATTTGACTCTGCTCTACACTCCAACCATTCTCTTTACTATAAATTAAGCCAAGCTCCTTAATAAGCTGTTGTCTACCCAACTCTATTCTATGGCTATTAAGAGATACATATTCATCTACTAATCCCTTAACTCTAGGAGCATTCTCACCCCATTTCTCAGCTATATTACCCCTATCAAATATACCATTAAGAATCTGTACCATCATCTGAGTACCAGTGACAACGCTATGATGACGATGCTCACCAGTATCCATCTGTAAGCCCCAGTTTTCAAAGAATGTGTCCTGAGTTAATAAAGGAAGCTCGCCATTGTACTGACCATCTTCATTAATAGTAAACTCTCCATTATCATTGTAGAATCTATTTAATGGATTACTTGAGTCTGTAACTATATAGCCATCTTTCTCTACTGAATTAGTCTTAGTAGTTACACCTTTATTAGCAGAGTAGTGTACTGCTACACCTACTTGGTTGCCAATCATCATCTTATGTAACTTCTCAAGATTAGTACCTTTAATAACCGACGGAATTAGAGGCATTAAAGATAACTTATAGAATGAGGGTTTAAATCCCACTTCAGCTAATGGGCCATAATGTTGAGGTTTAAGAGAGTTAAATACTTGATGCCCCCACATTCCATACTTCATAGGAATCTTAGTACCATCATCCTTAGTAAAGAATCTTTCCTCAATAGGAGTATTATTATATTCATATACTTCCCATTGATATAGCATCTCAGAGTCTTCACCCCAATCACCAGCTCTAAATTTCATTTCACGATAGGCATCAAGTGAGATCATTCCAAAACCATCACCTTCAGTCATATCAGCATATGGAGTTACATTCAGCCCAAGTTTACCAGACTCATTAATAAGGAGCTCAGTTAGTGTATCCTCAGGATTATCACTCTTATTAGCCTTATCAACTAACTTCTGATATTTAGGATTACTACCATCAAGCTTCTCAGCTATTTGAAGTAGTACTTTAGAGTAAGAGGGTACATCAGAGAAGACTGCAGTCTTGATAATAGGCTTACCATATTTAGTAAGACCTTGAGCATTATCAATTCTCTTCATATGATTCTTAATCCACTCATTAATTTGAGGAGATGTAATCATCTGCTTCTTAGTACCAACAGCACCATTATGTCTCTTAAACTCATCACCTAATGACTTAAAGTATGCATTATCACCATACAGTAGCTTATTCTGTTCAACATTACCAACTACATAGTTAATAATTGCATATCTAAGCCATGAAGTAAAGTCTGCCTGACTAAATACTCTAAATTTGCCATTAGATATATCAAGTCCATAATTTCTAATAGTACCATCCTCAGAAATAACTATAGCTTTATTATCAGCTAAATAATCCCAAGCATCCTTAGTTAGAGACTCAATTAGCTTATTAATTCTAGCATCAAGTATATCCTGGGTAATAGTTTCCTTAATTATTCTAGTAGCATATGCTGCTGGATCCTCTCCCTCTCTGATTAAGAAATCGTTACTCTTAAATGCATCTGACCCAATCAAAGAATTAATGAATATTCCCTTATTATAATTCTTAGAGAAGTTAGTCCAAGCTCTATCAGATTCTTGAGAACGAGCTAATTCATCCCATAAGTAATTTGTAAATATATCATATACCTTCCTACGGGAAGTATTCAACGGGACTATAGGACTATTACCTATATCAATAAATCTTTCCTGGCCATTATCAGCAGGCCTCATAAGACTTATTTTTCCCCTCATTCCCATATTAAGGAACGTTACAAATTTATCAATAGGCTTTAACTTCTTAAAATCAATCGCTGTTCCAGAAGTAGCTTCTTTATTACCTTCAAGATTTATAATCCTAGCATATGGAACCTCCTTGGTATTAAAGATTTTATCCATCAATACAGAGTGAGTACCAAAGCTATAGTTAGTAGGATTTAGATGAGGTAATACCTTATAAACTTCATCAATTCCTAGGTTCTTTCTAGCAATTCTACTTAAAGTATTTAGAGTATTATTAATATAACTCGGAAGAGCTACATCATAAATTCTCTTACCCTCTAAGGATAAGTGAGAGTTCTCTACATCTACAACTCCGTATTCAAGCTCTGCATTAATAAAGACATCAAGAGTTTCATTAGTTTCATCCTTAGTAGGTCTAAGAATTGACATACTAATGCCAGTTTTACCCTTCTTAATCTGAGCTAGTATACTATTAGCTTTAGTTAAGATCTCTCTATCCCTAAGGATTCTATCTAATGCTGTAGGATCTTGTATAGAGAAGTCAATTCCAAGTACATGTAAGAATCTAAATAAATTAGATTGGTCTACTCTAGGAAAGTCAGATGTAAACTTCTTGAAATTATATCTAGGAACTTTGCCTTTAGTATCATAATATCCAATAATATCAGAATCTTTCTCAAGTAATTTCTTAACTAAACTTTGATTCCATTCTTCTCGAATCTTACGTCTAATTCCACTAAGAGATGCATCAAATGCTAAGTACTTACCATTCTGTCCAACAGTCCCTATATAATATATATTCTTATTCTTAGCAAATGACTGAATAAACTGTATAGCCTGTAAAGCTTCTAGTCTAGTCCAAGTATCACTATCATCTAATTTCAGCCAGGACTTTACTACAGTACCACCTCTATTCACATCAGCAATAAGTTGTTCTATCGCAGGAAACTCTATGGAAAGTTCTTTAAGAGTATTCTTAAGCTCACCAAGAGATATAGTTGCTGGCATACCTGCTAACCTATTAGCTAAGGAATTAAATACCTGCCCAAATGGCACCACTTCATTAAGTCCTAAACTATTTAAGTAAGGGGTTACTTTACCAGTAGCCCTATCAAGGTCTTTCTTAGTAAGACTACTAAGTAGTAATTTGATAGCTTTATTAGCATTAATCTTAGAGCTAAAAGTAATAGATTCAGCAAATGTAGCTGCACTATCTCTACCTACTTCAGATTCAGATTCAGCTAATTCAGTAGCTGTCTCTTGAGATAATAAGACCTCTTTAACATCAAGTCTATACTGAGGAAGCTTATCACTCATATGAAGAGCTCTAACTCCCATAGGAGTATCCCATTGACTAAGAGCTTTAAGTATATTACTATATCTACTCAAGTAATCATGATACTCATCCTCTCTACCTTCTCTCCTAGCTTTCTCAGCTAAGTTGCTGTAACTCTTACCAGCAGATAAGAACATATTTCTAGCAAAGGTATAAGCATTAGATAAGATTTCAGAATTATTAGTTTGAAGAATCTCTAATAAATTACCGTGACTCTTAAAGTATTGTAAGAAGTAGAAGTGACAGCTATTGACTGCATCCTTAGTAGTGAGTTCATCCATACCAGGAATCACTCTATATACCTTTCTTGAGAAGTTATTTAACTTATCATTATTAGTAAAATTAGTAGTCCTAATATGATTATAAAGGGTAGCAGTATCCTTAGCCCATTCTCTATTAAGCTTGCCATATTTATTAAGAATTCTATTAAAGAATTGCTTAATAGTATCAAGTAACTTCTTAAATAAAGATCTTTTCTCAGCTGAGGGAGTTACATCAAACTCTCCTTGAGTAATCATATATTCTCTAAACTCCTCAGCTAATACCTCCTCAGCTTGTTCAGCAAGTGTATTAGCAGGATATAACTTAGCAGCTTCATCTAATTGACTTGTATACTTACCAGATGTAAGAACCTCATTTATTAGATTATCTCTCTCAGATTTAGATAGTATAGTTGAGAATACTACGTGGAATGCTTCATGATAAGTAGTACCTACCTCAGCATTATTGTAAATAGTTACTACAGAATCACTGAACTTACCATAGACATTAGCACCAAAAGTTCTCTCAAGCACTCTAAAATCTATATCTGGGAACTTCTGAGTGAACCATTTCTTAGCTTCTTCAAACTTCTCAATACCCTTAAATGGTCTAAGAGGATTAGCCCTCCTAAATGCTGCAGCATCGAAGGCTCCTGCTTGTTCCATCTCTTGCTTTAGTATATCAATGTCAGAAAGTTCAGGGGTAGTTTGCTCTAAAGGAGTAACCTCAGGAGTAATATCATTCCATGTAACAACAGGAGTAAATGTACCTTGAGGAACACTATAAGTCATCTCAAGTGCATACTTTAATCCCTCACCTATCTGATTTTGGGTAGAATCAGGTCTTGCATCATTAATAAGATTAGCTATAATAGCAGCTGTCTTAGATGTGGATGAAGTCCCCAGTCTACCATCATCATTAATTAAATCAAATGTAATCTGCTTATGCTCACCTCTAAGTATATACTCAGCCTCAACGGTTATTTGATGCCCATGATTTACTACTGCATCAATTACACCTTCTACAGTATTAGTAGATATATTAGCAGACGTAGCTTCAGTAGGGATTACTGGAGTATCAACCTGATGCTCAGTTCCAATAGGGTGAAATATAACATACCTATTAACATCTCCTCTCCAATCACCAATAGTTCTATAACTATCTACTAAGTTTCTTCTAACAAAGTCATGGTAATTAGGATATTCCTTAGTCACTATATACCCATCTTCAGTAACATCTACTATGTCAGTAAATGGCTCAGCACTATCAGCATCCATCTCACTATTCTTAACATTGTACCAATGTGTAGAAAGGTACAGTTTTAGGGCATCAAAGAAGGCCTGATTAAGTTGAGGAGTGCTATCGTATCGCTCAAAAATAAGCTTCCCCTCATCATCCCTTGCATACATGTCATAATTCTTACCCCCAATATTGAAAGTAGAAGTCGGATGAGAGGCATCATTTGATACATTATATATTGTACGACTAGCCCTACCTATACGCTTCTCTTCACCAGAATATCTAAGAATTCTTCTGAAGTAAGCGTACATATTTATCTTCTTTCCATCTCTAGTAGAGAATACAGATCTACTCTTAAACTCTCCAGTAAGATCATCCATTGATCTTAGGGCATAGAATCTAAGCATCCTATCAATTATCCTAATCTTATCCTCCTGTACAAGAGTAGTATTACCAGGGTAGAAGTTATTATACTTTGTATCATGAATAGCTATAGAGCCTTTAGGAACATTAAATACTCTACCATCCTTTAAGACAATAGCTCCAGATGTAGATACATATACATTAAGATCGGAGATATTAATATTATCTAATAACCTATCATTATCATTAACTTGATCCTTTAAAGGTATCAGATTATCATCATCCTTAGCTGCTAAGGCTTTACCCTTATTAGGGCCAGTAGTTGGAATGTCAGGTACACCAACACTCTTACCATCAATCGTAGCATATATAGTTTCTCCCTTCTGCAGTCTGTCCCATATTTCGTAGCGATACTGGGCTTTCAGAGTCTCCATAGTAGGATCATCAGATGACACCTTACCCTCCCAAGGAGTATTTATATCTGCTACATAAGAGTAAATGGCTCTATTAGGGTCAAATTGAGTACCTATAGAATTACCATCTTTATCAATATACTCATTATTCTCATTAACTAATGCAAATAATCCAGCATCTTTACCATTAACTACAGTGGGTGAGATTCTACCACGTAATCCACTTAAGTCATGATGTCTTAAGAAATCATACCATCTTACTTGAGCAGGATCTGTAGTTCTATCACCATCAGTATTAGCTTCACTTCCTTTAGTACCATACCACCAAGTGTGAGCCTTACGCTTAGGCCCCTGCCACAAGTTATCATCAGGAGCCCCTGTAGTATCTATAGACTCTTCAGTATCATCAATTTCAGATAAAGTACGTCTCTCAAACTCATCATTATCAAGTGACTCTTGGGCACTAGGTTCTGGAGCTATAGGAGCATCAGTAGGTCTAAGTTCCTGAGCTCTCTTATTATATATAGAATTAATAAATTTAATAGACTCAGGAGTTAAATCCTCCTTAGGAATAGAGTTATACCAGCTTTCAAGATCCTCATTATTTGAAGCCTTATTAGCTGCTTCTGATAAAGACTTTTTATCAGCACTATTTAAAGATCTAAGCTGAGGCTCTTGAGGTACAGCAGACTGCTCTTGAGGAGGAGTTGTTACCTCTTCCTGCTCAGTCTGATACTCAGCTAAGTCAGATGCTTTAGCTGGAATCTCATCACCTTTATCATTAATTAGTATAGGCTTACTATAGGATTGAGCCTCTTCATCATATCCACGGAGATAATAGTTATCACCATCTTGTATAAGCTTAGCTTTAGCATTCTCAGAAGCTACTACACCAGAGTCATCAATCTTAAGTAAAGGCTTATCAGCATACCTCTCAAGAGTCTCTCTATCCTGCTCACGAATAACCTTCTCTATCTCTTTCTGTATCTTCTCAGGGTACTCAAGTTGATATTCTTTACTAGTAATCTTAGAGAGTTCTTCATCAGATTTATTAAGCTGAGTTCTTACTTCTCCAAGCTGCTTAAGTTGCTGTTTAATCTGCTTATATGAATCAAGTCTATTAACTCTAGGGTCTCTACTAACCTCCTTCAGGTTATGAGATAGGTCAGATAAATTAACTGTTACAGTCTTATCCACTCCTCTAGTAGATATCTCTTTATTTAGCTGCTCAACTTTCTGATTAAGAGCTTCACCTAGATTATTAGTCCATCTCTCTAATAAAGCACCCCGAAGTCTATTATCGTATACCTCATGAGAATTAATAAACTTGTTAGAATAGACATACTCTTCCTCAGCTAATTTTAATAACTCAAGTACACTCTCAGCTCTACGAGTATATTCTTGGTCATCCTGATGATTCTTGGCCTCATCCTTAATCATATTCTCAACATGCTCGGCTGTTCCCAACTCAAAGGCTTGTTCAAACATCTTAAGAGCTTGAGACTCTCTCACCATTTCACCAGTTATATCATCCCCTAGTGTAGATGCTTCTGCAGCTAATACTTCACCTTTAATAGCATTTCTTAACTTCTCATCAGTAAGGTTTTGTATAAACTGCCGTTGCTTATCATAAGCTTCTTTATAGGCAGCTCTTCTCTTAGTACCAAGTATATTATCTCCACCAGCTACATCATACGCTGCTTGAGTCATTACACGTTGCATACCTCCAGTAAAGAATCCCATTAAGCCCTCTACAATAGCTTGCTTCGAAGTACCAAACTTTAGAGCTCTGTGAAAGAAGTCATCTGCAAGGGCTTCATCATCTTCAGTCTGCATATCAAGTGCTTTTCTTACTTGATACTCGCCCTCCATCTGATATATATTCTGCCCAATTTCTTCAGCTCCTTCTTTTAAACCTTGTAGAAGGAGATTATCAGCTTCTAGCTTGCCTAACCTCTTAATAGAGTTCTTAAACCCAGGAGCCTTTAACATATTACGGGTGAAGCCCTCAGTACCTTTTAATAAACCATGTACTCCAAATATATCACCTATAGCAAATAATCTATTAGCGAGTACAAAGTCACGTTGAGCTTTACCAATCTCTGACTGAGCATTCTTATCGTTATTAAAGATATCTTGGGCTGTAGCTCTAGCTTCATCTATAGATAGATATTCACCTCTAGAAGTGGCAGCTTCCATTAATTGAGATGCTATATTATCTACATAATCTCTCTCAGCATTCTCTCCAAGTTCTATAGCCATCATCTGACCTTCAGCGTAATTACTAATAAGACCAGTAGCTACAGAATTAGACATGCTAGCTATACCATCAGCTAATACTTTAGCTCTAGTAGCAGTACGTTCTGCACTAGTTAATTTTGCTAATCCAGTACTAGCCCAATTAGCAACTTTACCTAATCTAGAGATTTTCCCTAGAGTTCCAAGTCCTTTAGATACTAGACCACCAGGGATTGCAAATCCTACTATAGAATCTAAAACACCCCTCATCGTACTGAACTTGAAGAATTGACCTAGAGCAGAATTACTCTCTCTTTCATATATGGGCATGGCTTCATAGAGACCTTCTTTAAAGTCTCTCATAGCCTTAGATACAAAGTTATCACGAGCATCATCAAACCCCTGAAGAGATTTGACATGATTCTCAAAGTCTAAGATATATCCTATATCCTCTACTGCTGTAGCTAATCCACTAACAACACCTCCAAGTACAGCATTAGTAGCCTTTAAAAGGCCACTTTGCTTATTAGCCCTAAAGGCATTTACATCTTCAAGACTTGCAGGATTAAGAAGATCTTTATCATATGAGCTATAGTTACCACCTACTTGCTGGTCATATTCAAGTCCCCTCTCCTGTACAATAGGTGTAGCCCTATCTATTGCATTAAAATGAGCTGCAAATTCTTGAGGCTTAGCAAAGGGTACCTCTGCTCCTGATTGATTTAAACCCTTCAGTGGATCCGTAGAATCCACCGAAAGGTTTTGGTCTCTATAAGCCTGCATTATTTGACTAATCTCATCTACACTATATTTAGCCATATTTATTGCTTCTTATTAGGATCCCATTCAGATCCTTTGTTCTGCCACGAAATTAGGTGGTGATACGTAGTAGGATCTAAATAAGGATTCCCTATTTTATAATATTCTTCAAGTTGTTGAGCTTCATCAAACTTACCTTGATTAATTAAGTTATTCATCTCACTCACATATTCATCTTCAGTAAGTTCTGGATAGGTGTCAATCATTCTTTGAAGATTCTGATTAATACCAGCATTTTTTATAAAGAAGTCATTTCCTTTATAATTAATAATTAGTGCTTTATCATAAGGAGATAATCTAATAGTAGCCTCTCCAGTATCTTTCTTTATAGCCTCCCTAATAGCTCTAAGATCTATAGCTAATGCTGGTTTACCATTGACAGAGTTCATAGTAACTGATTCAGTTCTATCTCTAGTAAATCTTCCAGACTTAGCTAGTGAAACTGCTGGGTCTAATACTCTAGATATAAACCCTTCTCTGAAATCCTTATCAGCTCCCATATTATAAGATGTATACTCCTTTATAGTACCATTGATTGCATCATCAATTCTACTTCTCATATCACTCCAGGAGTTAACGTTAGAGAAGTTAAGAGGAGAGTTAGATAGATCTGAGATATCATTAGTACGTGCCATATTCCAATATTTTCTCCATTCAGATGGATTACCACCTGCCTGAGAAATTATCTGGGGGATAACTTCAAATCCAGGAAGTCTTTGAATCTCACTATCTGAAACACTTCCTCTTAAGATTTCAGTAGTTAAAGCAAAATCTCTAGCTAATACATCTAAAAATGCTCCCTTAGTTTTAGCAGCAATAGCTACATCTTTAGGAGTCCATCCCTTACTCTGATACTTATCAATATTCTTCTTAATAAAAGATAGCCCAGCATATTCTGGACTAGCACCAGATAGCCTACCTTGAGGTTGAAAATAGCCCTGGCTTCCTAATGAACCCTTACTCTTATTCTTTAAAGATTGTACAGCTAACTGACGTCTAAGAGTTTGCTCTTCAAGGGCTGATCTTAGTCCATATTCATCAGTCATATTGCCAAACTTCTTCTGACCTAAAGCACTATAGAGCCCTTCATTAGCATACCCAATAATCTGTTCAATAGTATCGGGGTTATCACCAAAATATTCTCTAGCTCTAGAGGAAGTAACTACATCGTCTGCTAGTGTTCGTAACATATTAGACATCTGAGATGCCTGCTGTACAGAAGCTCCATCTTTTACCATAGCATTCATTACATCATCAAGACTAGCTCCTGACATAACAGCTGTGAAGTACTGATAGGGTAATCCACTCTTAGCTAATTGAGGAAGATTCTGATTAATATAAGTTGAGAATTGTTTGGCAGCATTAGATACTCTCTGTGTGATTTGAGTACCACTAACCATTCCAGGTATCCTTGAATTAGGATCTGACATCCACTTACCTATAGATACTGCATAAGGATCTTGTGCAAATAGAGTAGGATCTTTCATCCTAGCTTCTCTAACCATATTAGCTACTTGCTCCCTTTCAAGAGCAGCTCTTTGTATAGGACTTACTTTCTGCAAGTAATTACGCTTAGCTTGAATAAGCTGTTGCCTAACATTAGGGCTTACTCCTTTCTTACTCAAGTCCTGCAGACTCTGAGAAATAAGGTTATTCTGTTCATTAATAACAGCCATAGCCTCATCATCAATACCTGGGATAAGTCTACTATTAGCATCAGCATTAAGAGCCTCTTGCTCAAGATAACTCTGCTCGGCTAGGTTATGTTGCTCTCTCTGATAAGCAGGGGCTATCATAAGCTCTTGAAGTGAGGGTAATTTAAACTCCCCATACTCTAATTTGTCATATGCATTTATAGCCATTATTTACCCCCTTTCTTTACTTCAGTGAGAAACTTCTTAATCTTAGGATCAAATAAGAATCCACCCTCAGCACGAACATAATTACCTTGAGTATCATATCCATAAATCTTCTCAAGCATCTCATTATTTAATCCATATCTAGTAGCCTCTGCAATATTTCCAGCAACAGTATTGACACCTTGTCTAATACCAGACCGACGAGCTGCTCTATTACGAGCATTCATATCATATTCTTGCATATCAAGCCCTAAATTAAACTGCTGCTCTCTAGAAGCTAGATCAGCTAATTGCCTATCCTGAGCAGAGTCAAACATAATGGATTCTTTCCTACGCTGACGATTAGTCTCATCAGCCTTAATGTACATATCACCTAAAGCTCCAAGAGTATTATAATTATGTGCTACTAAAGCTGAACGAGCTGCAGAAGCATTTCCAGCAGAATTATCAACTATCTGACGAGCAGTTGCCCCAGCTTGAGCCCTATACTTATTAGCTAAATACTCCCTATCAATTGGTTCATAAGGTAAGTATCTCCTCTGTCTATAATCAGACAAGTCCATCCTACCAAACTTAGCTACTTCAGGCTTACTAATTATATCAGAGATCAGTTGTCCAAAGTTAGCAGCTGCAGGAGCAAATAAACCTGCATTACCTATACCAGATCTATTGGAATTATCATTCTTGATTCCACCATTCTTTGTGGTAGGTATTTGAGCCAGCTTCTGAGTCTTAATCTCATTAGGTCTATTTAATCCATTTGTAATAGTACCGAGCATCTCGGGTGATATGATAGAATCATAATTAACTTTATTAATAGGTGTACTATTACCAAGTGAAGTATTTACATTAAATCTCACTCTTCCTATAGGACTATAATCTACCTTAGGCCCTATTCCATCTCTAGTACCAGCAGAGTATCTAGTACCATCAACACCAACCATCCAATTAGTCTTAATCTCATCTCCTAATGCAAATAAGTTACCACCAAGTGCATGATGCCACTTAGATGCATTCTTAGCAAAGTTAGCTTTCTTAACCATTACAGGAGAATAATTACTCTTATTAGCTAGTACTTGACTAGCAAATCCTTGGACGCTCTTACCATGCTTCTTAGCAGCTGCAGTAAACGTACCACGTTTTGACGGCTTAATATGTATGCCACCACCCTCAGCGTATATGACGTCTCCAAGCTCATTTAATTCAAATATTTCGTTCATAGCTGCATCTGCACTATCAATCAGTTTCTGATCCTCCTGGGCACCTCTTAATCTACCAAGCATAGCATCTCTGCCATTCTTACTAATAGTATCAAAGGGTCTCTCTTTACTCTCCTTAGAGAGCAACTTTGAAGCATCAGCATAAGTCTTATTCTTAAGATTCCCAATAAGATATTCCTTATCAAATCCTTTAGGAATCTTTAATCTATCTGAGAATACATAGTCATCCCATCTAGTCTCACCTTGTTCTACAAGGTTCTGCTTACCATTAGGCCCTATTCCTTGAGGAACTCCACCATTAGGATTAGCTTCATGAGAATTACCAGTATTAAAGGACACTAGTCCATTAGAGTAATCCCCACCATTACCAGGTACCCAGCCACCAAAGGCTGCATAATTTGAAAGTGCACTCATAGCTTCTCGTTGAGAGAGTACATTATTCTGAGCAATGGCAGCATCAACTACTGCTTTGTTAGCTGCATCACGCTCAGCATTTCTACTGGAAGCACCAAATAACCCAGTGGCTAGTCCGCCTACTGCTCCAGCTAAGGCTCCCCACGGGCCGGCTGCTGCACCTGCCGCTGCTCCACTAAGAGCTCCAGAAAGTCCAGTAAGCCCCATACTCTCATTACTTTGGGGAGTCCAATCTGCTAACCAGCTAGAGAGAGCACTCTTTGAAGAGGCTCCCCTAGCTTGATTAACTTGAGCATCACCTACCTGTTCAATCTCATCTCCTCCAGATAGGTTACCAACAATACTTGTAAGTCCTCCAACTACACCAGATGCTATTCCAGCACCCTTCTGCATCTTAGAACCTTTAGTTGTATTAGTATCTGCCATATTAAACTGTATAATGTACTATCATATCATGTAGTACTAATTTATTATCTTCTTCCTCCTTAGGAGTATAAGATAGTTTCATCTTAATCCATGGATTTCTTATCCTATTCAATGTGTAGTGACTAGCATCTCTAGGAATAAAAGCTCTCCAAGTTCTAAACTTCTTCTGCATATTATGATACTGGCGAAGTTCTACATCCTTAGTATCTTGGAACTCATTTCGAACATGTATATGATCTAATGTTCTATTAGGTACATAAGTAATATATTCATCACCATTAAATGCGTCAGCTCTAAATTCAATATTATTAAATATCTTATCTCTAGGCATCTCAGGATTAACTATATAATCCACATAAGAAGTTACCTTAGGATTGTCAAAGAACTTATTATATTCACCAGAGTTCTGCTCATACAATGAAGTAGTATCATCTTTAGAGTGTGTACTCAAGAACTTATCTAAAGTATTAAACATCCAAGGTGTATCTTTGTAATCAAAGAAACTTGTGAAATTCTGTAACCTCTCAGCTAATGTTAAGCAGTCAGATTTATCATGGAAGTAAACATCATCATTAATCTTATCTACACTAATAATATAATTAGACATTCCATTAGTAAGAGAAGTTGTATCACTACTATACCCTAGATTATTTAATCCCCACTTAGAGAATCCTAGCTTACTAGTAATATTCATTATACCATCATTAGAGAATAGATTAATAGATTTATTTAAATTATCTATATAATAAATACCTACTCTTGATGAGTCAACTGCCCATTTATTCTGAGCACCTGAGGAGGTTGTTAAATATCTAACTCCATCAACCTTATTACTATTAGCAAGTTCAATAGGATATCCATCTGATACTGGTACTTGAACTCTAGTATTGAATAATATATTAGAGATAGCTTTATCTTGGAATGCGTAAAGAAGATTATTATGAGTAATTAACTTAGTAAGCTTCCCATACTCACCTTCAAGATTATAAGTAGAGCTAAACACTAAGTTAGCCCAATTATCAACTACACTATTAGGAGTCTTTGCTAGAGTCCAAGAGAATTGATTAGGGAATCTACCAGTCTCTTCCTTAGTCCTAATATCATCCTTATTATAAGTAAAATAATTATTAGGCTGACTATACACTTGATTCATGAGATTGAAGTTATCAAAATTCAAAGCTCGTGTATCAGTAATATACCTATTAACATCTGACCTACCATCAGGATTAGTATAAGACTCACATATAAAAGATACTATATCATTTAGACGTTGGGACTTCTCAGCATCAGAAGCTACTCTAAGACAGTCATACCTACCTACATATACATCTCCCTCAGTTGCTTCTACAAGGCATGTTTCAGTAGATTCTGGTAGAGGAAGGATAGCAGGTTTACCACATGGTATCCATACTTGTTGATATAAACTTATATCATTCCAATCACTATATATAAATGCATCAGACCTTACTAAGTCTACAAGTAGGAAATAAGGTAAGTTCCTTTGGAAGATATGATTCTGAATAGCTACATTGTCATATACATGGTCTAAGATTTCACCCTGTAAAGGATCTATCATATCAGTAGTATAGATACCATATGATCCTAAATAATAAGGGTCTGACCCTGAATTAGGAGCTACAGATTCCTCAGAAATATGAGTTCTCTTATCAAGTAAAGTCACTACTTGACTTGAATTAACTGCACTCATACTATCAGAAGTTACACTATATCCCGAAGCAGATTTAATCTTCCACCATTCTAGAGTAATTGTAGACCAATCTCTTAGAGTACTCCAGTCTTGCCAGAACTTAATTATAGCATTCATAGTACCCTTCTTAATAGTAATAGTCTTACGAGCACTCTTAGAAGACTTCTTCCCGGATTTCCAGAACCCTAATCTATATCTAAACTCTACTGTTATATCTCCGCTAACAGGTCTATTAGCTTGTAAAGCAACCTTCCATGGTGCACTCCAATCCCTTCCTAAAGACTCATTTACACTATAAGCTTCATTCTTATAGATATCAGGCCTCATAGAGTTCTTAGATGGCCACCAGAATATATTAAGAAGAATAAGGTCTTTCCCTGTATCTCCAATAATCTTCTGATTATTATGGAATTTAGCCCATGCACTTAGCTCAGGCATTGTAGGTAAAGCCCTTACATTCCTATCTTCCTGAGTAGGATTATTAACAGTATTAGCCTTTAAATTGATTATCTTACCAGGTGAGAATGCAAAGGATAAGTGAGTATTGGCCTTATAAGCTATAGGAATATTGCCCTTAATAGTGGCACCAGCATCTCTTAAAAGAAGCTCATCCATGCCAGGATTATATGTAACATCCTCTCCAGAATAAGCAGTCTTATATAAGTTTATAGACTTAATAGGATCATTCTTTATAAATAATGTAGGTTGATTTACATCATATGATAATGTTAGTAAATCCTGAAACATTACTGTATCCATACAATATTTCTTGAATGAGTAAGCCTTATCACTATAGTCTTGAGATTCATCAACTGTATCATCCTTTAAAGCAATAGGAGACCAAGGGATATTAGATGTTAATACAACATCTCTATTAGAATTCTCTATATCCCACTTACCAGCCTCTGTTAATATAAGCCTATGTACTCCAGAGCTTACATCTATTACTTCATTCTTATCACCAGTATAAGCAGTATTTAATGACTTACCTTCTAAGGTCTTAATCTTATGGAAGGGTGAGTAATTTGAAGCATCACTAAATCCAAGTACACCTAATTGAGATCCATCCTTTCTAGTAATATAATTACTATTAGTAGTACTTGTTACTAGAGACATTCCCCTAATCTGAATAGACTCTACTGTATGTTCTAAGTAGTTCTTGTCAGCTTCTTGGAACTCAACATCTGGGCTCCAGAAGTCAACTATACTATCATCAAATACTAAGAGATCTTTAGAGGTTTGAGGACTTACAAGACGTGGCTTATATGCTTGCACTTCTGGGTAATATTTCATATCACCATCAGAGTGTTTATCATTCAAGAAGTTATTAACAAGTTCTCCAGCTCCTTCCCATGAATCACCCCATACATAAGCTTTAGTAAAATCATTATAAGGTTGCTCAAATCTAGTAAACATTAGGTGACCATAATTAGGTCTAATGTTCCAAGTAAGGAAAGCATTCTCAGCCCAATTCTTATCAGCAATATCATCTGTATAGTTATGAAGCATTGGATAAGAGTAAGGATTAGCTAACCAATGCATAACGGTAGTATCCTCAACTAATGAGTCACCACTTCTAGATGTAATATATCCAGACTTCTTACCCCAGCCTTTAAAGAACTTAGACTTCTCATTCATTACTCGATAGATATCTCTAGGTCTAGAGAGATAATCAGTGTATGCCCAACATGAATTGGTAGAACGAAGGCCAGGATAAAATATAGTATTAGTTAGGATTCCTTGAGCAGGATACTTTCTATTAGCTTTAGTAGGCTCTACATAAAGTAATCTTACTCTCCTATATCCATCATTATATAACTTTCTACAGATCTTATTAGAGAGGTTAACTGTAAGTTTATTAAGATATAAAGCAGTATAGCCACTCTTATATTCTAATCCTTCTAACTCAGTAACCTCATGTCCCTCTATAGGTAGAGGAGGTTGTAAAGATGAGCTACTTAGAAATCTACCTAAAGCTGCATTTCTACGAAGGTCTCCATTCCACATTGACTGAGTAGGCTTACCCTCAGTATAATTGTATTGTCGATACTCTTGGTAAGATTGAGATAACCCAGCTACCCCTTCAGTGTTATAAATATACTTAGAGTAATTACCATAAGTAGCAGGATTGAAATTAGATTTATCCCCCTTATATATTAGCGAGGGAAAATAGGTGTATGCTCCTTTAAAGTATTTATCAGTAGATAAAGGTCTAAAGTTTTTATCAAATACGTAACTTTGAGTATCCTCATCCCAATATCTATATGTTTGGTCATCCACACCCATAGTCCCTAATACTGAATCTTCAGCTGCTCTAACAGGATCAAGTATGAAGGGTTTACTACAGATATTATCTAACTCGTATATAATAGTTTCATCATCTTCACCCTCATCTTTAAGTACTAAATATCCATCAGATAGGTTCTTTATTATAATAGGATTACCCCATCTACCATTAGAATACTGTCCTTGAATTGCAAATCTATAAGGCTGACCCCTCTTAAATTGCTTACAGTAAGAACCATTCTTTAGTAAGTATGGAGAATAGGTATATGTACTAATATTCTGAGAATCTTCTATCTCTACATAATCTCTATATCCCCAAGTATAAGATCCATCCGTATCTTCAACTACTACAGAACTAGGAGGAACTTCTCTATCAGTGAAGTAAACATATGTCTCATCACTATAGTAATCCTGCCCAGACCTTTTAAGAATGTAGTAAGACTTTATATTAGTATCATTTGAGATACGTATATTCTCAGAATTAGAATAATTTATAGGAATTGTGGCTTGACGTACAGTATCATCACCTAGAGTGACCATAATGGTTACTGATGAAGCTACCTTGTATTGAGATGTAAATCTCCAAATAGAAGTATCTTCAACTCCACTTACATACTCTAACGATACCATATTAGTACCCTCACGAAACTCCTGATATAAATTAATTGATTCTATAGTCTCAATATCACTTGGGATAGTATATCCACCTACAAAGAGAGTTGAGTCTTTAGCTGCCATAGTTGAAACTATAGCTTCTGCATTATTCTTATATAGTAAGGCTGTAGGATCCTCATTGGTTCCAACTAAACCAGTGTCTACCATCTCTACATAGTAAGACATGCTTTTCCATACAAATTCTAAGATATCAGAGATAGAGAATGTTCCATTATTTAATGAGCTAATATTTACATGATAAACATTACTTATATACTCTGAGAGCTCATTAAACTCATTAACTAGCTTAGGATATACTTTAGCATAAGTTGCATCTTGATAAGCTGGAATTGAGCGAATTTGACCTAGTAAATCCTCACGCAACTGATGATAGGACTTGTACTCTGCTGCAGGTTCATTAACCAAATACTCAGGTTTCTGAATCTCATACTCACCTACAATTTTAACAGTAGGAGTAGTATTTAAAGAAGTCCTATGAATTGAGTAAAGCCTCACATACTTATACCTAGGATCTAAGCCTGTCATTCGCACATTGAAGCTATTGTAGCATGTCTCATCAGGCTTAGCTCCCCTATCATTATAAGATATATAATTAAGACTACTAGTATTAGCTATATTAGATTCTATACCATGCCAATCAGTAATGTAAGTAAAGGCATATTGAATAGTACCAGGAGCGAACTCTCCACCAGTATCATTCTTAGTAATATCTATAAAGTTGAATGGTTCAATCTCAGGGGAGAAGTCAAAGTAAGTAGATTCATTCCATTTCTCTACTTCAGGATCATTAGTAAGAATAATCATTCTAGGTTGATTCTTACCATCTGTCCAATATACCTTCTGAGTACTCTCAGATTCATATGAGGGAAGAGTATCTATAAGGTGATCTAAATCAAAGTTTAGATTACCCTCATACATTAGAGTAACAGTCTTTAAATCTCTAATTCTATAGATTCTATCAACTCCTTCATTATCATGAGTAAATAACGCTATTAAATTATTTAAAGATGCATATCCTATACAAGTCCCTTTGAAGGAATCAATAGTATCATTCTCATTAAATTTATCAGAGTAGTATTGGTACTTAATATCATACTTAGGATTTATTTGAGTAATCCCAAGAGGAACTGTTCCTAATCTGTCAATATCTGCAGTAGTATATCCTTTAGGTATTACAGCTGTACTATACTTAGGATCTTGTCCTACATTACCCCAACCACATGTTACCTCTATTTTTGAGAATACTGGATGTTCAGCAATTATCTTATAAGTACCACCTGGTTTAGAATCTCCCTCTAAAGTTAATTTATTAAGTAATCTTTCAACAGTAAAGCTTAACTTCTTATTACCTCTCTCATTAGTAATGGAGAGTAATGCACTATCTTCTCTAGCAGTAATTCGTATATTTCTATTCTCATAAGCAAAGTCAGGATTAAACTTAGATATGCTTAAATCCTGAGCCATTCCACGAGGAATTAACTGAGTTTGTTTAATCTCCATAATTAATGTCTAATAAGATGCTCTTGAGCACCATCATTTCTCCATCTATTCTTAAACTCAGTATCTCTTGGAATAAGTACCCTAAAGGAATTAAATAAGGACTCTGCCTTAGATAGATTGAGCTTACGAGAAGAAGTCTCCCATTGTCCAACTGCCCAATAATAATCCTGCTCAACTTTAGAAAATCTTTGAGCATCTAGCTTCTCATTCAAGTAAAGAATCCTACAATGCTCTTTCTCAATAAACATTCGTAGAGCTCTTTGAAATACGGGATCATCTGGTATTAAAGGAAACCCATCATTCTCATCTACCGGAATAGCTTTATAAGATAATTCTATCTTACCCTTCTCTCTAGATAAATAGATGTAACTATTATTTACTGTAAAAGTGTAGTCAGCAGATCTTTGTAAATCATGATTACAGATATCATAATTACCAGTAGTTTTTAAATCTCTATAGGCTTCATGAAATGTATCTGTAGCCCATCGTGCAGGTCTACCATTTAAGATTAGTTGATTACATTCAACATAATCTTCAGGTAACTTAGCTCTATATTGGTCGTATTCTATAACTGCTAACTTATCAATGAAGTTGGCTGGAACACCAACTATTTGTAGGAAATCAATTGTATAATCTATTATAGCTTCAAATGCTATTCCATTAATTAATGGATTTCGATGTAATTGATCTGCAACTACTTTTAAACTAACGTAGCGTTCTGCTGCCATTCTTATAATTATTATATTCAAACGCATCCAACTTTCCTTCAGATGCAGCCTTACTTACTCTTTGTCGTAAAGCTCTATTAGGTTGGAATAAGAAGTAAGATCTATGTTTAAATACAGCCTTAGTCTTTACATACTCAATCTTATAATTGTCGTGCTTCTCTACCTTAATAGTAATCTTCTTCTCTCTAGCTTCTGGACATTCATACCAGAATTTAAGAGTAGCTCCCCAATTAACAGGAGCCTTATATATAAGTTTGCCATTCTCATCAAGCTTAGGTTCTACATAGTATTTCCTAATCTCAAGTAAGCCCATCCTTGAAGGAAACTTTATCTCATCTCCTCTTACTAGAGCTTCTGCTAACTTATCATTTACCTTCCGAACAATGGCATAGAATTGACAATCATTTAATACATACTTCTTTCCTTGAGGTCTATGCTGTCGGTACCAAGCATACGCTTTCTTTATACTAAAGGAGTTAGTAACCCTAAATGTTCTAGATCCTTTAACCTTCTTAATCTCCTTCAAAAATTCACTATATTCCATTATTGTTCTACAGTAGTATTAGGTCTAGACTTAGGAGCTCTATAAGAACTCATAGGAATTGAAATATCATCAGCGGAGTTATTAGTATCATCAGAGGGAAGATATAGTACAGTAGAGAGTTCCTTGAGAATAAGGTCTATAATAGGCTGTATTAGAGCCTGCTCAACTGGGAAGTACATATCTAATTTGCCCTCGGTTGATTCTTGAAGGTCAGTAGGATTCTCAAATACCCCCTGAATTCTAAAGTATTTGCCTTTAAGAAAGTCAGCAGTAGAGCTTATATACAACTTATGGTCATAACCAATAGTTGCATAAGGGATCTTAGATAACCATTTATTATGACCAAGATATTTGAATCTATCTGGATTGATAAAAGCTACATCAATATTATCTTCAAAGATTGTTTCGTGAGGATCAGGTACTATAGGAGTATCACAGATAATATCTTCTTTGACCATGGAGTTATAGATAGGAATAGGTACTCCACATATCATACAGTCCTCAAATGTTACTTTAGAACTATAAGAGACTGAGGTCTCAAGTATGACCCCATGTAAGTTCATTACTGAAGGAATTATAGTATCAAAGGAGAATGTTCTCCTTACATCAGTATTATTATAGGGTAGCTTTAACTGACCTAGCTGTAGTATTTGATAATACTCAAGTGGAACATCTTTCTTTAGCCCACCATAGCGTTGCTTAGTTAATATAGCTCGGTATTTATTTAATAAGAAAATGATGTGCTCAACCTCATATTTAGAATCATCAGAATCTAATTTCAATTCATCAAATATCATGTAAACGCATTCTCTGTAGGTTTGCATATTTAATTATTATAAATTATTTTATATCCTTTAACATTAGTAGAGATTCCCTTTAAATGTTCTGAAATTCTACTAGGATTAACCCCTATAAATCTAGCTGCTGCAGCAATTGATGGAAAGGCTAACCTCTTATCTTCAGAAGAAATTACTAAGACTTCTCTAAACTTTCTATTTATAAACGGAGTAATCTTAGGTAGTTTCTTATAGGAAAACTGATACCCTTTACAGGTACCAGTCTCCCTATGGTTTAATAAATCTCTTAATGTAGAATCATGAACTTTTAATGATCTAGCAGCCTCACAGATAGATGTATATGATTGAATATAATTTCCATCTATGGAGTATTGATGAATTGCTTTTCCAATAAAAGCATTGCACTTATTAACTTCTTTAACTACATTATACTCAGGATTTAATAAATTGATAAAGTCTTGCTCCTTACTCCTTATTAGATCTTTTGAATACGTACTGTCCTTAAATAGTATAATTAACTTAAAGTTATTAATGCCATACTTTTTTACTGCTCTAAGTAGTATTGGGCAGGCACTCTCTTTTACATCTTTGCTAGTAGTAAAGGTGAACAAGTGCTTCCTAATTCGACTCTTTAAATTAATACTACTACCTATATATCTATGCTGATTAATTTTATTAAAAAACATATACACTGCAGGAAGTCTTGGCAGTATTTTATAAGTAGATCTTAGATTAGTAAAAGCTAGATCAAATTCTCTCATTACTGTAAATTATTATTTAGAATTGAACCTTTAGTATCAGGGTGTACTGCAGAGAATCTTACTCTAGAAATAGCACCACATTCACATTGATATACTTGGTACTTATTAGTAGAGGTATAGTAGAATCCTTTAGCAGTAAGATGAGGAGAACCACAGTTAGGACATATAGGTTCATCACATTCATAGTAAAGAGATAGATTAGGATGGTTCTTAATCCAAGGTCTTAATCTAAGATATACTGCTTCAAGAACTTCTACATCCCAGTTATTATACTTGTACATATAATCTAGGGCTTCCTGCTTACCTTCCATACAGTCTGACCATAATTGAAAGTCAGTCTTTAGCTTAGTATCCATCCCAAGTACACGAGCTAGGAAGTCTAGTTTATTAGAGCTAAATCCAAATTGTCTCTTAGCAACCTCACAAGTATCAATATTTTGATAAGGAGTTACAGGTCTAAGCTGATGAATCAACATACGAGCATTAATTCTAGGTAGATCAAATCTCTTACCATTATGAGTAATTACTATATCTGCTTCATCAAGTAATTTGGAAAGAGAGAGAGTTATTCTCCTATCATCTTGAGATTTAGCCTCATCACTATTCAGAACATCCCCTAGTACCTTATTATCAAATAACCACTTAGCTGACCAACATATCATATACCAGTCATCAATAAGCTTCTCAATTCCTACATCTTGCTTCCATAGGTTAAATACGTAAGCTTTCATAGGAGCTGTTTCAATATCAAGTACTAAGATACGAGGTTCTCTCTTAGTAGGTTTACTACGATTATAAAACTCTTTCTTAGCCTTTAAGATATCAGATGTAGTAGCTTTAAGTCTCTTACTGAGTGAGCCTTTACCCATTCTAATTAAATAAGGTTTAGCTTCAAACTCATTAATAATTTCTTTAATATTCATGCTAATTTAAATTAAGTTATTTTATGCAATAAAAAATGGTTAGGCTAACCGGATGTCAACCTAACCATTTGATTAAATTTAAATCCTATCAACAAATATACGAAAAAATTTCCATATTTGCAAGGATTTTTATTGAAAAATAACAATTTCTTATTATTTTAGTAATTATCTATCATCACTCAGATAAATATACTTATTAAGAGCTTGTGCTAAATCATCTAGTACGTTGACTAGACCAGCATATCTCCCAGCTACTAAGTAGCTTTTTAGATACTCATTCTTATTAGCTAAGACTTGAAGTATAGCTTTAGTATCAGAGGAATTTGGAATATTCGGATGTAAGATACCATAACCAGGCCTATTATCATTTATTCCTAGAATATTCTCAGTGATGTCATCAATATACTCTAGTAAGTCATCATTAATCTCATCTATTAATAGATGTAGAGACTTACTATATGTATTCCAATGAATTTCCTTTAATTTAAGATATGAGCCGTAAAGTTCATTTACAAAGGTTATTACCCTATCGAAATCCGTACTTTCCATACTTGATATATAATTACTTCCGACTTTTGTCAACTAGGACTTCTAGAGTGTCATCGTCCATATCTCTAGCATCAAAATAAGCTTCAATGAGTTCTTGTAAGTCAAGGAAGTGGCATTCTACAGTACCATGTAGATTCTCCTTAACTTTCTCATGTAGCTCATGAGAAGGAGCATGTAAGATCTCTCTATACTCTTCCTCAGAGAGGAAGTGTCCCTCTTCAGCTCTTATCAGTGCTTTATGTGCGACTTCTGCTATCATCCCAACTATCGACTCAGCGGATAGCTTAACGTGCATTGGTTTCTTCATCATAACTGTTCTTCTTTAAAGATTTACGCTTACAATCTCTACAGCTATGACTTCTCTTAAGGCTCAGGATATCCCCTTTCATTTCCATCAAAGTAGTTAGAACTTCTCTCTGAGTAGACTCAATAATATCAAAACTATCTTTAATAGTAATTGATAATTCAGCTATCTCTACACGAAGTCCCTCAAGCTCTGATTTATTAGAGGAAAAGGCTTCCTTTATCTTCTGAATAATCTTCATATTAGATATTCTTACTTCTAATATTTAAGAACTCTCGTTTAAGCAAATCTATATCTTCAGTCCCAAGAGAAATACCAAGCAGGGTCGGCTTATTAGGCATTGACCTTATGGTGTCCTTAAGGACATTGGATAATGATTCGATGTCAATATTACCATTGCCATCTGTCAAAGCATCCAACATAATTTTATACTTAGGTTTATTAAGCATATTATTAGCACCATATATTGCCATAGGTGCAAAGTATGGAACTCCAAGATTGGAAGCAATGGTTCTAATCGACGAATTTAATGCGGCTTTAAGAATCTCAATATCATTCATGGTTATTTAATCTTATCTAGTAATTCAGGATGTTGCTCCAAAAGTTCTGCAACTTTCTGAAGCTTCTCAGTCTTATTAGCAATCTCTTGCTTAGCCTTAGCTTTAACATCCTTTAACACTTCTAGTAGCTTTTCTCCAGCTACCTTTCCTTGAGGAGTAAGTATGTATTCACCACTAAACTTACTGCCTAGGAAAGCCATAAACCCTGATTCAAAAAGATTCTTAGCCTCTGTATATTCAGGAGATTTCTCTATTAATTTCTTCTCGTCATCCGTCAGGTTAGATGAGTTGATATTGATCTCCTCAAGTAACGAATACTGAGGAGAACCACTTCCCATAGACCTTAGTGCCTCTATTTGCCCCTCAAGCATTTTCAATTGGTTCTCCTTAGTTAGTGGACTTTGAAAGCCATTGCCATAAGGAGACCCTGCTTGGTAATTAAACATAATTGTAAAGATTAATTAATACTACGCAGATGGAGTGGAAGTCCCTTTGGTAGAGACTGCATATACAAAGTAACCTCTATTAGAGGCTAACATCGCAGCAGTAGGAGTAGAATTAATCACATTCTCTGTAACCTTGCATACACAAGGAGGAATTATCATACCAACAATCTTAGTTGAAGTAATATCTTCTACAGTAGGAACTGTAGAACTTTGTACAACAGCTGCATTGCTAGAGTGAACTGTAAATGATCTATTCCTATTAGCTACGTCTGTATAGTTGACCTGTAACGCTAAGTCTACTTTCGTTAAGTAATAAGTTGTCGAATCTAACGTGAACTCACTAGTATAACGAATAGTAGGAATTAATGTAGTCGTAGGAGCTACATCAGTCCTAGCGGGGGTAGGAAGACATACATTGAACTCAACTACTTGGTTCAACGTAGTTCCTTCACCAAAGTTAGTTATTACCGTTCGTTCCATAATTGTCTCAGATTAGATTCAATTACTGAACAGTAGTACTACCACAACCAAAGCCTACATAGGGGCTAGGAGCAGGAACAGCTACCTGCGGATAAGGCGGATAGCAAATTTCCTTGTAGGGAAGTCGGATCTCACCCTCGACCTTATTCCAGGTGCGAGCATCCGTGTATCTCTCAGACTTCAGCATAGCAATCTCTGCAAGCAGAGGCTGCGTAGCTTCAATAGCTGAAACCTTCTTATCAAGATTGATAAGACCCTGAGCTAGCTTGTCACTATACTCACCAAGTCTCTGGTCAGCTCTATTCGACTGAGTGATAATTTCTTTGTATAACTCTATGCCAACATTGTCAGCATATTTTTCAGCTGCTAGATTAGCAGCAGCGGCTTGGTATGCAGATACCAATTCAGCCTGCCCGTTGCAGTTTCCTCTTCCACCGAAGAGTCCACCAAACAACCCATTTCCACAACCGCCGTTACCAAGTAACCAGCCTGCGGTACCTATAATGCCGAGAGTTAAACCAGCATTACCAACGCCTTTAGAAGCAAATTCTGCCATAATTAGTGAAAGTTTTAAAAGTTAATTGAACTAAATATATTATTTGCGCAAATATATGTAATAGGACTACTGCCTGTAGACAGTAGCCCAATATTACCTTAATCAACTTTCACTAACTCTTATATATAGACGACTATAGTAAAATTGCCCTAATTACTATAATCTAATTAAGCCAGAAATAGATCTAGCTTACCCTTTAGAGCGGTAAGGATTGCCCCATCCGTGCCATGCTCACAAAGGATTAACAGCTGTTTCTCCGAAGCCTGCGGAGAGGTAGCCTCACCACGATAGAAGAACGCCAAGTCAACCGTATCATACGTCGAAGCAGGATTAACCATATACTCCGTAGTAATGTTATACGGATAGTTATTCATGCGGTAGAAGTCACCAATCTCACCATGATAGAAGTATTCGAGATCAGCTGCAACTTTACCATATCCATGGCCAAGGCTACCACCTGTTACCTCTACATAACTACCCTGAGCATTAGGAACAAGCCAATCAAAGCTTTCCCCATATACATTACCAGTAGACGTAATATCTACAGTAGGCTTCGGTATAATATCGAAGTTATAATTACGAAGCTGTACTTTACCTACAATCCAAGGTTTGAGGTTAAAGTCTACTTCCTTAATCGAAATTACATTAGCAGTACCACCAGTTTCACCAACTGCCTCAAGTACCGGCCAATCAATATGATTAAATTTCTTACCAGCTACACCATACATCTTATTGATCTGAGCAGCCAGCCCATCAGTAACCTCTTTCGAAAGAGTTTCAGCTTCAGTTGCAGAGCTCGTAGTTACCGATACAATACCAGTCATCTGATCCTCCTGCGAGCCAGACATTACTTCTCGAATCATTACAATCATCGAGTACTCCGTATTAGGAGCCAAGGCAGCAGGGTCTACAGTAACCTTTACAGTACGTCTCGTAGGAGCTTCATAAGCAGCCGTTCGATAATCACGTACTCTACCTTTCTTAATATAATCAGATTTAACTATCTGCCCCTCAGCATTCTTATATTGAATATAAAAATCTTCAGTATCAGCAGTAGCAACTGCATTAGTCTTTACATCAATTACCTTGATATCAGCAGCATTAGCTACAGGTGCAACGATAACCTGACGTACAGCATTTTCACTAAAATTTGCCATATTTATAAAATGTTAAAATTATTCAGCTCTTTGGTTCATAGTAACCTGAGTGCTTAAACTATTCTCCTTATAATCACGAGTAGCCAACTCAACGGCTCTATTTATGATTAGTTCCCATAAAGAGGGAGATATCTGCTCTCCTATACCTTCTTCACCATCTACATTATTGGACTTAACTCCCATTATAGAGAGGTCTAGTTCTTTATATACAGAACCTTCTTCATCCAAATTTACTAATACTACAGGTTCTGGTTCTTTTAGATAGGTAATTACGTAATGATCTAATCTCTCTTTAGAGTTCATTACTAGAGTGATATGTCTATCATGAGAAGCAGCATCATTTATGAGAGTTCTATCAATTCTCCAAACTCGTGTATCTGAAGGTCTCCTAAATGGATTACCACTTAATCGAGTCCATTCATCTAAATTAATTGGCTTTACTTGACAAAAAGTATTGCCATTATCAGAAGTTTTGTAAGCATACTCAGATAAAGTTTCTAGAACTGCTGCAGGTACTTTAAAACTATATTGAATAAAGTTCCCAAAGAAGGGAATAGATACCTCAGCTCCAGTAACAGATAAATCCTCAGTTATAATATATCTAGTAATAAGTGACTTTACAGATTCTTCACTATCTATAGAAGCTCCTCCTACTGATCCTTTATAAATACCCGAGATTATTTCTCTATGAGCCTGAGTAAAGAATAATGATATTTCGTATGGATTGAGACCGGGAGCAGCCGCACTTAATATATTATCATAGTGTAGATTAAACTTTTGAATTAATTCAGCTGCGGTCATATTCATTATTTTTTAGAAGCCTTAATCTTAGCCTCAAGCATAAGCTTATACTCCTGGTTTTTGACAGCGTTGATGTACCTAGCTGCATTTGTAAAAGTCGGATCCTCTAGCCCATCAGCAAGAGGTGTATTATCTGCCTTAAAGTAAAGATCACCTCTCTTCTTAATTAAGCCATATACAATAGCCTCCTTAATCATTACCTTAGTATCAAGGTAGGGATCCTGTAGAATGCTAATAAACGTCTTAGGATTAGCCTGCATTTCCTTGAATGCCTGAGCTTGTAGCCAAGATTCAGTGCTATTCTCAGATACAGGTTTACCAGTAAGTGTCTCAACTACCATTCTCAATACGGGCTTATTATTAAGCACTTTACCAAGTTCAAATGAAGCCTGCATAGCAGCATTCATCTCATTATTGATCGTCTTAATCTCTTCACCTTCTCTAATTAATACATACCTGTAAGTCTCCTTCGGATGAGATTTCATCTCCTCGATGCTAGGAGCTATAGTTTCTGAATTAGCTAAGAGGATCTTATACTTGATATACTCTTCAGGATGAGATAAATCTAGCCGAGTATCTGACTTAGTAAGTCGAACAGTAGCATTGTCTGATTCCCAATAGTTATTATCTTTAAGGTATATAGAAAGTGCATTGTCTTCGAGGCCCATTGCCTTCTCTAAGAACCGCTTTTCAGCCTTAGTTAGGGCATTCTTATAAGAACCTGATTTAAGAAGTGGTAGCGTATATACTTTTACTGCTGTCTCAGCCATGCCTCCATATAGAGCATGATTGGGCTTATCAATATTACCCGACGGTTTTAATATACATCTTACAATAACTTTCTCGTTACGTAAGCAATTAATCAAAGGTTCATCCTCTACTACTGACGGTGTAACAACTTTCTTACCCTTACTTGTCCTATCTACTTTAGGAACTTCAACTTTCTCAACTTCTACAGCTGACGTGTCAACATCAACCTCACCAATATTTGCAAAATCTTCCATAAAAACTTCTCCTTAATTTTTATATATAGGTAGGGGAATTACCCCCTACCTATTAATTATTTATTCCTCAGTTAGAATATTCGGAATGATACTCATCGTACGAGTCGGGTCAAGGATGAATACACCCAGGACAGCCATCTTATGAATCTGAGCCGAGTCTTCAGCAAACGACATGTACGGGTTATTCATCTGACCCGTGAACGGGTTACGCAGACCCCACATGTAGCCACGATACTCTTCCTTACCACGAACCTTTGCAAGCTGAATATTAGGCTCCTCAGTCGTACCAATGCTCAGGATATCGTAACGATACGATTCAGCAACACCACCCATCGGGTGCAGAATCTTGTTACGTACCGGATCATCATACAGAGGATCTACATCAATCTTAACAATAACACCATTCGGTGCTTTATACTCCGTGAACTGGAAGCCAGCCGACAGGGCATTCTCATGCAGCTTACTCGTAGTCTTCGATATAATAGCAGGATTAGCTGCATTACCACCGAGATACTGGAATACCGACCAGCCGGATACTACATCAAGTACAGCCTTATGGAACTGAACAGCACCACGCGAGCCAGTCTTGATGATAAACGTACGATCTGCATAGTCAAGCTTCGATTCCGAAAGTTCGAACAGTGCATCCTCAAGAGTCTTAAGACTAAACTTCGTGTAATAACGCGTATTACCAACCGACATCTGAGCACGAATACCATCACCCATCTTGATGACATTACCCGACTTACCAAAGTTCAGATATTCACCATTCTTATTACGGTTCGAGCGACCAAACA